>Ga0157363_1004276_pt1 | contig 13128 bp, 7 predicted proteins | sample AttsexASBM1_FD_111477 | JGI IMG/M metagenome (GOLD analysis project Ga0157363, IMG submission 111477) | Fungus gardens microbial communities from leaf cutter ant in Ribeirão Preto, State of São Paulo, Brazil - Atta sexdens ASBM1 | ecosystem: Host-associated > Fungi > Mycelium > Unclassified ...
AGAGAGAGAGAGAAACAGAAAAAAGGAAAAGAGAAATGAATCTAAAGAGATCGCGGGCATTACAACGTGTACTCCGACATCGACTCGACTTTCCGCTAGGAAAGAAAAAAGATGCGGGCGAGCCAGAAAAGGGAGGCAAAGCAAGCGCGCGCTCTATATCCCCTGGATATCGGCGATTGTGTTTTTTGTCAAGGATCGAAAGTGCCTCGTCTACCCACACTGGTGCGCTTTGACGTTTAACCGGACGCTTATCGATTGCGGAATTTATTTCTTTTCGTATCTCCAGTCTCGGCTACCATTGTCCGCCCTCGCGCTCTTTCACCCCCCTCCCCCCCTCTTTCTCTCTCCTATTCCTCTGGATTTGTGTCTCTCTTTGCCATCCCTTCTACATCCCCAATTCCGCCCTCTTTATCCCGAATCATCCGGCCAGGCGGAACCAGTCTCTCATTCCCATTTTGTTTCCGTTCCCCGACGGCTGTACAGAGATAGGTGAGATTAAGCTCCGCGATGGCGCGACTGTGGTTATCAGGAGATTGCATTTTAGCATAATGGTTACGAGAGGCCGCGATTGTAGCTCTGTTTTGAGGGATACGCTGTGATGTTGCGCCGTGATGGGTGTCGGGGCATTTATCATGAACCAGGTTTTTGCTTTATCCGTCCCTGTTAGTCTCTCATTCATCCCTACGCATGTCGCTTCGTGCGTATACGCTTGTGAAGTTTGTATAATGTAAATTCTCTCTGCGTGATTGCATAAAGAGAAGTTGTATGTTAATTAATAAAATGCAATTTTTTAAATAACCTACATTGTTAATTATTTTACATAACTTAGTGTTATAAATTTTTATTCTTTTTATTTTCATATATGCAATCAAAATTAGTAGTAAGACGATTCAATCAATTAATTAAACGAAAATAAAAAAAATATGTTAATTATATTCTATACACTGTTTTTTATAATTACCGAGTCATCATAAATTAAATTGGATGAATACTTGACCGATTTGTCCGCCCGCATGTCTAGCTCTTTGCCAATATTAAAGTGAACGTCGATTTGGTTGAGCACCATGTTTACGCAATACATCAATCGGCGACGGCGAACAGACTTGCACGTCGATAATGCTCGTTCAATTAAACATTTCAAGCTAATTCCAGCCTACACGATGCATATGCATATATAGATATATATGCTTCATAGTATGATCAGCTATATGCTAATCATGCATATTCTCAAGTTTACTCAACGTTTGCACAACCAGAAAGAAACACAAACGTGCTCTTCTTACGTTACACAGATCATACTTTATAATAAGACGTTGACATGATATCCGTTCATATTAATGATAAAAGAAAGAAATATTTTTTTATTAACGATGCTATTAATATCTGATGATAAAAAGATATTAATTTTTTCTGATAGCTAATTAATACAAGATTAGGGTTGGGAAACAACTCGTTGCTTGTAACGAAGTTCTAGTTAGAGTTATTCTTTTTCAGTAACTATAGCTTAATTTTATTTCTTTTTTTCCATCTATAACTAAACTTAGTTATATTTCTTTGGTAATTAGTAATGGTTTAATAATTACTTTAAATTGAATTTATTTGTCAACAGATAACCAATCAAAATGAAATGTCTGATAAACGATGATTATTTCTTGTGACTGGAATATATCTTTATTTCTAATAATCATTATGCTATCTAAACGACTGTATTAAGAATTAAGTTAAGATCTTTTTAAAATATTAACGCATTTTAATATCAAGCCTACAATTTTTTATTTCAAATGTATATATTTATTAATTTATTATAAATAACATAGCATATAATCTCGAATGTTTATCATGATAATAATTTCGAAATGTTATAGAAAGATATATATTCTTGTATTTAAAATAATAATAAAAGCTACAAAAAAAATTAACAGAAACGGCTTTATAGTAATCAACATTATTATTCTGCACAAAATACAGATTGCTATTAATCTTCTCCTTTCCTAGGTGATGTATATTGTAGTTCAGAAAAAGCATCGATTATCCAAGAGTACCAATACCAGCTTGTAAACTGTCGATACCTGACTATTCATAATCTGTTATTATTCGACGATTAATGAACAGTTATATAATTCCAAACATCTATCAATCTGCTGCTTATACCTTACAATTTATAATAATCTTCAAATAATCTCAAACTCAGGAAACACCATTTCATAAAATACTGATTAACTCATCTATTGGAAGATTGATAAACGAAAGATTCAATCGTATTAAAGAGATAGCGCGACACGACGAATTCTAAATATAACAATTTATGGAACAGAGATTCATGAAGCACTTAACGGAAACTGAGCAATAATTAAATACAATTTCAATCGTAGAGAAAATATTACGATTTCAATCATAGAGACTGAAATTATTATCAAGTATATATACAGGGTGTCTCGAATTTAAATGTCAAAACTTTGAGAGAATATAGGGGATAAATATACTATAATATACCAATAAACTAATATAATAAGAAAAAAATAAATTAAGAAATTTAGAGATATATGCTGTTTTTGCTTCATTTTGAAGAAAATCCCAAAAAAAAAGACAAAACATATTTTTATTTTTGTATTTACTTATTCACGCCTATTTATTCACATCATTTCCTTAATATAACTTTCTTAAAAAAGTAGCTATATTAAAAATATTAAAAATATTAAAAATATTATTAAAAAAAGAAATATTATTTTCCTGTATGATTTCTATGACGATAATATTTCAGAGATGGTGCAAGAGTAGGTATATACACATAGGTCGATTTTCGAACAGAAAAATACGGGAACGACGAGTCAATAGGCCCATTCTTTTTAAGAACTCCTTGCACGGTTCATCTTTCCTATTTTTCTTTTCACGTTGAAGAGGATAAAAACCTAAACGGTGCAAAAAATTCAGCTAAAAAACAAACCTATTGCTGCAAGAGGTTCACATTTTGAATAATATCTATATTAAAGAAAGTGACAACGTGAAATAAATATGAATAATAAATAAGTACAAAAATGAATACTACATTTTGTCCTTTTTTGCGATTTTCTCCAAAAAAAAGCAAAAACGATATCCCTACGATTTTTTTTCTTTATCGACCTCCTGTGAGATGCCGTAGGGCTCCGAGAACGACAGACTCGTAACCAACAAGTCACGAGTTCAAATTTCCTGTATTATACGGAACATTTCGTAATCCGTATCTACTGATTTAGTGGGAATCAGAACTCTTTAGATTTAAGTGACTCTTTGATTAAGTATAGAAACTCTGATATGGTCCCTTTATTACTATCTACTGTATTGATTCCCTATATATTTTAACATTTAAATTCGGGAAATCCTGTATGTATACTTTTAACATTTAATTTTTAATACATTGCTATCAAATTTTGTGTAAAACAAAACATTATCTGTCCGTTTCGGTTATTAATTGAATTCAAATAGCATCTATCATATATCAAATTCTATCAACAAATAAAATTTTTTATAAACATTCAATAATCTTGCTATTACCGCGTTTCAAATTTATGAACAATAATTTATAAACAAAATGCATATATAATTGTACGATTGTAAGAAAGAATCGATAATATTTATAAAATAATTTATTATTATTCTCATATATATTTTTAGTGAATTAATTATTTGCATTACAACTATTTATCAATTAAAATTTACATCTATTTATAACAGTCGAACGCATATTCAATATTATCATTGTTAAAACTCGTTCTTCCTTCCTATCAATATACATAATTGTATCTGTATCTCTGTCACCGGTAATAATATTATTCGATAATATTATCAATCGATTTCTGTAATAATGTATCACTAAAATAGGCGAATTTCTTGAGCATAAATATTATACTCATAGTTATTCACAAATTGCATAAATTTTAATTACAAACCATGCACTCATGTATTAATTCCATTCTTTTATCCTTTACATGTCTGTTTCTATATTCCTTTACTATTGTTATTAGCAAATCATTGTTTCATTTCTGTTGACTTTAAATAATATTTTCGATAATTCATAATCATCGTTAAATAATTCATTTCAATCACTTACAGTTCGATCATATTTATTCAATAATGCTTAAATAATGATCCGTCGGGGGAAATGTCTTACAGCGTTACATTATACCTTCCCAAGTTACTTCCATGCGATGCAATATGCAATAGCAATAACCACATCGTATATATTCAGCTCAAGCCGATTAAAACGCAAAGGAAGTAGCTTTATGACGTCCATCGGATAGCCATAAAAGTTTTCGGCTTCTCGTCTCCTACATCTCGCTCGTCGGGAAAGATGCGTGCTGCAACGCGGTTGCACATAATGTGATCGACCGTGGAAATAATGACCGTAACCCCCGACGAACGTGACGCGTGCACACCCGAGAGCAGCCGGCACCGAATAAATAATTCAGAATCTACTTCGGCGCGCAGACGGCGGCACGAAAAACTTTTAAATGACTTCTGACGAAAATAGCGGTTCGGGCCGCAGTATAAGCCGGAACACGTAGTCGTCGGTGCCGAGGATACCGGACTGGGGGGGTGGCAGAAAAGCGGCTGTAGACGGGCGCGAGGAGGAGGAGGAGGAGGAGAAGGAGGAGGAGGAAGAGCAAAGGAGAGAGGGAGGGAGGAAGGGAGGGAGGGAGGGAGGGAAACACTCAGCAGCTTGTAAATTTGATTTAGTCGAGCTCTCTGTAGCGTACATCGTATCCTGCAAAGTTACGGTTGCGTGGCTCTCGGCTGGTTATAACGAATTCGGGATCGGCGAACGAGGGACGACGGGTGGCTTGGGGGACGAGAAACGGAAAGGGGATGATGGCGGCGGGGGTGGCGGAGCACGACGATGCGTCGCGAGTATAATATGCCTCGGCGGATTCGAAAACACGCTCGCGCGTTCGCGTGAACGAGCACGCTATAGGGAAAGAGCGAAAGCCAGAGAAAGAGAGAAGGAGATGGAAATTAATCGGCGTAGAGCATTACTTTTTGTTGGTAGACCTCGATCTTTTCCGTGCTGAGGGAGATAAAATCACGTAAGCAGCAATTATTGTAGTGACCGTGCGCGTCCTATCTGAGGCAGAATGAGATGTAGCGAAGGTGCGTGAATGGAATCGGAGGGAAAGAAACTGAATCAGATTTTATCTTAACATCATGCTCACCGAATCGCCTCTATTCACGTCAACTTAATCTACTAACTCTCTCGATCATTCAGGTTCAGGAAGTAGTTGTGTGCAATCACTATATATTTTCTACTTGGGGAACGAGTTTTTCACATTAATCTGACTGATTTTCCAACGTCATTTCTTCATCATTACTCGACAGCTTAATATGGATACAGTGACAACGCTAAAATTTAATTGAATTAATAGATTCATTCTAACGTAAACGTGATGAATATAATTACAACTATCAAGAAATCTACGATTTTACGAGCGAAAAATAGAGTACACAGAGAGTATTTAATTTTAAGTTTGTTTAGCATTTTTTGTTCAGCCCAAGTTTTTTATTATTCTAGGCTTCTAGGCCGCAAAAAATGCGGAAAAATTCAAGATTACTCTATTATATTACCAATAATATAAAATAGGTTTTTTTTAACTTAAATGTTACACTTTTATGTAATAAAAATTGAAATTTGAAAAATTGAAAAATGAGGAAAAAATGGAAATTTGTTTAAAAAAGTAATAACTTAGTGCTGAACGAATCAGACTCTGCCTTTCTTTATTTGAAAGGAATTTGAGAGTGACATTTTATTTGTGCCAAAAAATCCAGATTACAAACGAAGGATTAATAACTGTAAATTGTCAAAAGTTCCGACGAGAGATGAACGCAAATTCTACGGTAGGACGGGCGGCAATAATAACGTCGAATGTATAACACGCCTCGTCGAGTCCGAAAATAGCCGGACGCGCTTTGCACGGAAGATCGAGAAACGGAAATTAATCGGAAAGCGCTCTTTTTTTCACCATCGACCTCTGATTTAACGCGACAGAAACTATCTCGACATACCGTGTTGAACACGATATTATCAAAGTGTTGCAAAAAGAAATGCTAAAAATAAAAAATATATTTTTCTTTTTTCTTTTTAGACACATTTTTCCTTCCGCTCTCAAAATCGCACAAAAACATTTTCTCTTATTTCTGACAGCTCTCACGATATGTCAAAGATTGCTTTCGACCTTTAAACTTGCACTCTATTAATAAAGAAAAAGAAAACGTCAAAATCACTTCCATTTACACCTCAAACTCACGAAGGTTCGAAGGAGGATAGCGCAAATGTTTTTTGACAGTGAAAATACCGCGCGTTTCGTAAGTGGAAACGGCACGAAGTCAGAGACGAGGCGAGGATAAATCATACTTGTATTACTCGCGGCGTTGGCTAACTTCCGCGAGCAATAAGGTCTGAAAAAGTTTAAAGGCAATACTTATAAATAACGAATAACCTGAATGCATAATACAAAAGGAAGAAGTGCAAGAAAAAGAGAAGGAGGAGGAGAATGATGACAACCCGGAGGAGAATCCGGGGGAGGAGGAAGAGATGCGATACGCCCCGGTGGACTCGAAACTAAGAACCACGCCAGGCGGGAATGACGAGCGTGAGCGGCGAGGATAGAGGCGGAAATTAATCGGAGAAAATCTCTGCTCCCGTCGGCTTTAAGCGGCCCCTTCCGCCCAGCGAAAATTATTTACCGAAAGGATTGGTGCGCGCGCCTCCTTTTCCTGTCGGGTGAATTTCGAGATGGGCCGCTCGGTGATGCGGAAATCTCGAAAAGAAGAAAAAAAATAAATAAACGGAAAATGTACACGGCGCGAGAACGGAGCTCTCGATTTGCTTTATACGTCACGTGCACATTCAGCTCTGCAGGTCTGGAATGGATAATGTAATCCGGCATCTTCCGGTAGAACGAGAAATACAAGCGTGATCTTGTAACAGGAAAGGTAGTTGATTTTAAATATAGCTTACACGAGCTCTTGCATGTAAAGTTGCAAATAAAAATCACGAGTTTTTAGAAAAAGTATCAAAGTAGCTTCTTATGAAACAGTTTAGGTGTAGTTGTATGGATTCCTGGTCTGTTACACTGTTTGTGGATCATGTATACTTAAAATGTGCGAATAATTTTAATCGTTTGCTTATGCAAGCTCGTTCTTAATTAGTATTCATGTATGGATATGACTTTATACAATGTGCGGCAGTGATATGATGAGACTGTCACGAGATACCTTTCTTCCAACATCACTTTTTGCTGCCGCAATTACGCAATATATTCGGAGTAATGGAATACTAGAGTGAACGGTACACCGTGTTGCATGAATCTTGAAGAGCTTCGTACACATCTTCAACTTTAAAATGTTGTTACGTCATAATTTGAGATATCATCAGTTCGCCCTAGTAAGATTATCTCCATATTACAGAATAGAAATAATTCAGAAAGCATTTTAGAAAGCGAAATTTCACCGGTAATGGATTGAATTTACTTCTTCTACATCTTATCCATTATAAATATAAATTAGATATAGAAGGAAAAGTTAATCTATGATCGCAGACTAAAAATTCAAATATGTATCCAATATAGAATAATTATATGTGCATACATAGGAGATAAAAATAAGATCAAGTTGAATAATAACTAATTATAATCATAATCCACAACAAAAAGATAAAGGCAACGAAAGATAAATCACAAAAGATGATTTTTTGCGAACAAATTGAATTGATCGAAGCTAGGATTGGCGTCTCGTGCAAGGACAGCATCATCCAGCTGGCTTTAATGTATTCTCGCACAAAATATTTGGCACGCGTGGTATAACGAAATTAACACGCATACGTAAGTAGTGTTAAATCAATAGCACGTTGCACCGATATTAGAGACGCCAATACATAATACATAAGCGAGTGAGAGAGAGAGGAGAGAGAGAGAGAGGAAGGAAAGAGAGAGATACGATACCGGGTGTGCGGACAAAATGGGGCCACCGGACCTCGCCGATAAATGCACCGGATCGTTGGTGCGCCCAAATTTTTCGATGCCAACGATTGTTTATGGTCGAGTCAGGTACAACCGCGTAACCTCGTGAACTCTATTTCCGGCCCGATAAATCATGCACACGGTTACCGAATTCCAAGCTCGTGCGATAATAGTCGCTGAACGAGACCATTTGGACGGTTATTGCGCGCGCGCACGAGACAAAAAAAAGAATAAAGGGAAAAAATTATGCGCGATGAGCGATTAAGAATTGTCGAGAATTGTCAATTGGATCGGAAGAGACGCGATAGAACTTGGGGAATTATTCGATTATTAGAACAAACAGGAAAAATAAGAAATCGTAATCGCAAGCGGGAAAGAGAGCGGTGAGATAAGTGTAATACAGTTGGAGAGAGAGAGAAAAGAGAGAACGTCAGTCTCGGAAGAGAATAACTACCTCACTATTCTCTCGATCGAAGTGAGCGAATGGAACGACAGTTAATCGACAAGGGAAGAGAGGAGAAAAGAAAGGATGGAGAAGGAGAAAGGATCACTTTTTATCACCGCGGTGCATTTTGTTCCACAAGTTAAAATCATTCGGAGAAACGACGGCGGTTTTATCGATGGAATTTCGTTTTCTCGGAGAAAACGTTTGAGGAATCGTTCCGCGATTCCGCGTCGCGGAGGGATGGTACGAACGATGGAGAACGGAGAGTAGAATAAAACGTCGCGCGTAAGAGGTTACGCGCACTTCAAGAGAAAGAGAGAGAGCGAGCAGACGAGAAAATCGGAAGGAGCGTGCGAGAGAAAAGATCGATGGGCGGAAAAAATGTGCACCGAAATTTATATAACGAGGAATTCCATTATAGCGATCTCGATATCCATGATACGATGTGTTTGTATGCATGTGTGGGGTGCTTGCGTGTATACACATAAACACAAACATACACGCATATATATATATATATATATATATGTGTGTGTGTGTGTGTGTGTGTGTGTGTGTGTGTGTGTGTATGTGTGTATAAAGGAATATCGAACGGCGTACTTCATCGACCGAGATAAGATCCGTTTACATTTGCCGTCAACCTCTCCCCTTCCCTCTTATCCTTCCCGTTACCTTTTCTAGCTTGTGCATGAATCACGATGCGCTCCGTAAGTTCTCCGTGGGACCGATTTTTCGTTTCGCCTGCATTCATAGGATCGTCTTTGAAACGTGAGCGGAATCTCCCGCTCACGCTCCGACTCGCGATCGGCAATCCGCGAGCTCGCGAAATTCGCGAGAGGTCGAGAGAGCGAGCGGAAACGAGCGTGCGAGCGAAACGCGAGCCCCGTCTGGGGACCGGACAATGCGCAACGATGAATAATAGATCCGCAAATAGATTCCGTTCTCTATCTTCTTCTATCTCAAACGAGGGAAGATTTATAGCGGGAGGACCGTAAGACAGTGAAAAATGTACCGACGCGTTGGGCTCCTCATTGCAGTGAACGGTAACTAGAGGACAAGAGAAAGAGAGTGGGAGGGAAGGGAGTCTTTGTGGAGAATTTAAGCGTCGATGCGTTTGCCGTATCGCACCCAAAGTTTGGATTACAAAAGCGTCTCGCGCGTGAATGCTGTCGGTTTTCTGAGAGACTGGAAGAGAGAGAATTTCAATATATCCTGAAAGAATTAATCCTTTCAAGCATACAATAAGAATATATGTAAATATTAATAAAATGTATCATAAAAAAATATGCATAAATAGAAGCGCATAATAAATTAATAAATATATGCAAAAATACGAGAAGAGTGATAAATTATAAGTAACAGTTACTCACTAAAAATAATTAAATGTGCAAAGAAATAATAGAAATTTATTATTTGTCATTCTTGTTCTGAATTTAGAAACAAGTAATAAATAAGTAATAAAGAATTGTATGAAGGGTTTAAAAAATATTTCATATTTAATTGTTCGTAAAAGATGATTTTTTTTAGTAATAATTATTTTTATTATGGATAACATTTTTCGGGAAATTACAATGAAAATATATAAGAACGAATATGAGAAAAATTTGATAAATTCATAATGCAAAATCTCTCCAGAATGACTATCGGACAATTAGTACTTTTTTGCTCCGTGATATGTCTGGTCGTCGTCAGATTAGAAGAGCAAATCGAGAGAACGTTGTGAGGCGGCAGCCACGATCGTGGCCACGTGGGGCGGAATCAGTTTAAGCTCCGGCACGAGAATCCTGTTGAATTTTTGATGAAATTCTGAAAATTCGCGCGATCCTTTTCCGATTTCGTATACCGTCAGCTCGAGAGCGGGACGCGTTACCGACATCGTCAGATTGAATTTTAACTGAAGGAAGAGAGAGAGAGAGAGAGAGAGAGAAAACAAGAGAAAGAGAGAGAAACAGAGACAGAAAGAAAGAGAGAGAGAGAGAAAAGCAGAGGAATTGTCCCGCGACCGCGGCATATATTTCCTTCGCTCTACGATCGCCGAATTTGCAAAGCTAAGCGAGCCGAGACCTTCTTGATTAAAAAGATAATTCGATCGCAGATACTCCGTCTTTCCATGGAATTGAAATGTTTCGAATGCCTCGATATTTCCGTATGCTCTCTATCTCCCTTGTCAATTGATTTATTTCATTGTAACGCCGCACCGTACGGAAGAATGCCTTAATTAAAAGTTATATCCATTTAGAGGCACTGTAATTATAAATGCGTCAATATGGATTCTAAATTTTCCTTTTCTATAGAAAACGTACTTTTAACATGAGCGCGCGCACACACACACACACACACACACACACACACACACAAAAACACACACTAATTTCTCGGGTATCTTGCAAAAAAGAAAAATATTAAAGAGAAAGAACAATACGTTTATAAAAAAATTATAATAATCCGAATATTTTCATATAATGTTAGGATTAATTGGATAATCCTCCAATAAGAATTCCTAATTTTCGGATTCTCTAAGAATAATATAAATAACAGTATTCTCTCTCTTTAATTTATCATTCTGTATATCTTGTACATAAAATAAAGATTATTTATTTTCTGCATGAAATATTTAGTTAGCATGTTATTTTCTATTTTTCAACGTATTTTCAAATGATTATCTTACATTTCGTTCGAGTGAAAACAAGATTGAACAAAATCGTTCGGAGATCTAAATTCGCCTCCTAACTGTGATCTGTAATGAAGAATTTGTGCGACGAATTCGTATCTGTCGTTTATATATACATTAGCCAGTGGTGTCTGTGTGTGTGTGTGTGTGTGGAACGCGACTGATTGTATTTTACCACGAATCGATATTTACCCCGATGCACATAGTAGCGCCCTACTGTGACCGTGTACAAAGGTGCCGATTTTCCTCTTCTGGCCTCTCGTGTCCCGATTTTCATCGCGAGTGGCGCGCATCCCGTGAAAACACTCCCGTGTGCTATCGGCTCTTTGTCGGTTCGAATAAAGCGTCCGAGCTGTTATCATCGCGTTGATAACACTATGGTTGTCCAAAAAACAATAACGCAATAAAGTTACCGATCAGAGTGAGGTAAAATGCACATTCGCTCAGGACGATTAACGAAAATTGAAGGTTCAACAGAATTCTACACGCTTATTTAAAAGGTTAGAAAATAAATGACCTAAGTAGAATAAAGTATGCTTTTCTTCTACATTTTTTTTCCTTAAAAAAAATTCTATAAAAAAATTTTATTTTTTTTCTGGAAAATTTTATTTTTATCATTTACAGTTTGATATGACCTCTCCAATTATTGAAAACGTCGTTTGCGATCGATTGACAAAGTTTCAAAATTGAATTGACTAATATGTGCATTCTGGTAACTTAAGATATCGATAATAAAAGTTTTCTTCGGTTGTGATTGGCAAGCGTTCAAATTAAGGCTAGATAACTATGCATTCTCACTTCGAATATCAATGACAAAAGTTTCCTTCGGATCCAGATCGTATTGGCAACAGTTCAAAATTACATTTTGATTAAATTCCGTTTGGTGCCGAGTGATCGTTCAAAGTCGAGCACGGTGAAATGTGTATCCACTCAAGATGTCAATAATAAAAATTTGCTCGGTCGCGTTCGACAGACATCGTCGGCGATATAATCGACAATACATACATACATGAGCCGTACCAGAAATTACGATCTGTGATGTGAACGCCCGATGATACGAAATCGAACGAAAATCGAACGGAGAACGAAGTTGGATATATCTCCGCGAAAATTCACCGCGAACGTTATGCTATATCGAAATGAAAATCTCCGAAGGTAAAGCCTGGTCGCGATCTAATCGGCGGTACGCAAATTACGTCGAGGATATATGAGTTCGATTTTTGCAAAAACGAAAATTCTTTTTTGTTTTTATCGAACTCAATCGTAACTGCGATACGATCGAAAAATTCGACCGCCAACTACGTGAAACATAAAATAATAACTAATTACTCTTTATCGGTTAACCATTACGCTCGAAACCATTACGCTCGTTTCTCTAAATGGCTTGTTCGCCCTTATATCCACATTCTCGAATAATTTTCGACAGAAACAGAAATAAACTCATCTATAAAACCAACAGTGTATTAATTAAAATTGCAAAGAGTTAAATATCATATTTTGCACGTCTCAGTTAACGTTTCTTGTTAATATTTTTATCATCGATGTTATTTCATCCTTTTGCATTATAGATTTAGTTTGAATATCTATATCTTGTGATACAAAAATTATTATTAAAAATAGTATTTATAAAGAAAAGAAAAATCTTTTGTATTATAATTAAAGGGACCTAAAATAGAGACCGACTGAATCGCTGTTTCATTAATTCAATTGAAACTATTACACATATGATTTATATATCAACACATTATTATTACATTAATACATACATCAAAATTTTTATATCAAGGATTTTCATTCAAATTAAATGTCTAAGTCTAATTCTAAGAACTCCACATTGTTCCTTCGTACAATCAGTAAATTACCTACTAGTAAGTCTAGAGCTTCCAATTTCGTAAGTACAGATTACAGAGCTTTTACATCAAGCAAATGTTATTCCAACTCAATCCTCTAGATGGAATTTAAGACTAATAAGAAATGATAAAAATCTCAATTTCTCAAAAAAAAAAAAAAAAAAAAAAAAAAAA
>Ga0157363_1004277_pt1 | contig 13126 bp, 5 predicted proteins | sample AttsexASBM1_FD_111477 | JGI IMG/M metagenome (GOLD analysis project Ga0157363, IMG submission 111477) | Fungus gardens microbial communities from leaf cutter ant in Ribeirão Preto, State of São Paulo, Brazil - Atta sexdens ASBM1 | ecosystem: Host-associated > Fungi > Mycelium > Unclassified ...
GATTAATTCTGGCCGCTTCCTCTCAATTGCTTGTTGTAATCTCTGCAGTTGTTCACAGTAGAGTTCGGAATTAATTGTTTGATTGGACGATAACAGCTCATAGTGAACGATTCCCTTCCAGTCACACACACATCACCTTTTTCCTCGTTAATCCAGGTTTTGCGATTGCTTACGCCTTCTCTCCTTTCTTTATCCACTATCTTTTTCTAATTGGATTGTCGTAGGTGATCTATTTTTCATCATCAGTTATCATTCTCTTCAGAAATGGCTCAATTTCATTCCGTTTCAGTAACGTATCACAAATGTTAATTCGGTCCATCATGTTCCTAATACTCAACTGAGGAATCCAAACATCGAGCTTCTTTTTGTATCCAGCTTTGTGTAAATGATTTAAAACTGTTTTGTGGTCGATGCCTAGTTCCTTGGCAATCTCCTCAGTGCTCACATGCTTATCATGCTCGATTTTTATCATGATTTCATCGGACTTTTCAGTGATTGATCGACCAGAGCGAGGTTCATCTTTCACATCGAAATTTCCAGCACGAAAGCGAGCGAACCATTTCCGTGCTGCTGATTTTGATAGAATATCTTCATCGTAAATAGCGCAAATTTTTTCACAAGCCTGTGCAGCATGCCTTTATCGTAGTGATACTGCAAAATGTAGCGAATTTTTTCTTTATTTATTTCCATTTTCAAAATAAAATAACCTTTGATCTACTTCACCAATTTCAATCTTTTTCGACTCAAAACAAAGGTTAAAATGTCACTTTTTAAACGCACGTCTAGTGTTGCCGATGCGATTAGTAGTTGCCGATTGCTGAGCATTTAATGCCATCTAGCGCGAAAAACGCCACGAACTTTTTCCCATACCCAATATTTTCTTTTTTTCTACATTTTCTTAAACATCGTCTAGTATATCTTCGAATCCTCAGTACATGCCTCATATCATGATGAGGAAATATGATATGGGCAGCGTACAAGTTCCTGAACATTGGGATCGTTGTAGGATTTATATCTTATGTGCAAATTACGATTGGTATAATCAAGGATAATCAAGGCAACCGCATGTTCATACCTCATCTATGCTATGTGAAAGGCATTTATCGAGAGACGTAATATACATCAAGCGTTTAATGCAGTCAACGATCTCAACATCATTGATTCAAGATCTAAATGTAGACTTGTTAAAATATATGATATGACTAACTGATGACTAAAGTTAGTATTAAATGGTATATGTTTATATATGAAACCAACAACTGTGCTTTTCTTATTTGAACTTTGTTCAAATAGCAATTTGTTGAGCATATATTCTACGAACTGAGTCAATATACGCACGATGTTAGTAAGAAATTCAAATATTTTGTGCCATTTTTAAGACAAAATTGTATTACTAATAATAGTAACTATATAATAATAGTAACACTAATAATAGCGTAAACATTTTCTATAAAATAATCTATGGTTAAGATTATATTGTGCATTACATTTACATGATAAGTAAATGTATAGTGGCGACTCGCCACCAGAGATCGAGGAACGAAGACTCGCTCGGATTCGCGTGAACTCCACAGCTACGCGAATTCCTTTTAAACAGAACGTCAATGTGAATTCATTCTAGGCGTCTAAGACAGGTCCCCACTACATCGCTTTACTGATGAGTCTAGTAGTGATGGGATCGTAACGAAACGCCGCGGCCAATCAAAAACTTCGAGTCAGGACATGAATATTTTCATAGAGACCATCTACAGTATATTATAAAATATATATTTTCTTCTAAAATTATTTTATTCTTAGTATCTTCGCCACTTCTTCTTCATATCTTCTTAATAGTATTGAATTAGTCAATAAGAAAGCACGCTTCACCATTTGTATTACATTGATTAAAAATAATTATTATCATAATTAGTGTTACTTGGTTATATTATTAAAAATTCATAAAAATATTATCACAGTTTCTAAGTCATATCATTAAAAATCCGTAAATACTATATCTGTTTAATTAAATCATGCAAAAAGAAAAGACAACATGAGAGAACGCAACGGAAAGAAGAAAGAGCGCAAATAATAAGTATAGAACTGCAACGGAAGAGAGAGAACTGTATCCTACAATGGGTAGAGAGAGGACAATATGTTAAAGAGAGAATGCAACAGGTGAGAGAAAGAAGAAACATATCCTTTTCCCTCTATCATGAACCCCGGTGACGTGCTTCCTCTTTCCCGACGTTTGTGATGATACTCCCCCTCCCTGACTCTCTTATACACAACACACACGTACACATCGTATATATATATATATATATACTTACTAACACATAGTGAGTTAGAACCCGCCTAGCTATCCTAATAAAATTGAAGTCTTTGATTAATTTTTGCGTTAAAAAACACATTTCAGTCTGTCAAAATGGCTTTTCAGCCTACGGAAAATAAATGGGGACCTAAAAATCCAAAGATACACAGGGAATGGAAAGCGTTTGTGACGGAAAAGAAATTCGGAGCTCAGAGCGGTTTGATAAAAATGTTTTTTAAGTAAAAGCTTAGCTTTATTAGTATTTCTCACTCCATATAGTTTAATCATGTGCTTTTAATTTCTAAATTCTACTTTAATTAGTATAATGATAAAAAAAAATAAAAATAGCACAATTGTTAAAGATGTCCGGAATCAGATAAAGTCGCATATTCTGCAACTGTCACAATTAAAGGATCACTTCCCTATCGAAAATTTTTATTAATCTATAATTAATCTAATAAGTTCTTGTAAGAATCATATAAGATTTCATAAATATCTGTGTGAGAACACATAAAATCTTTTAAGTTCTAAAAACATCTTTTAAAATCTTGTAAGATCTTAATCGGTTTACGATTTTCATAGAAGATCTTATATCTTATATGAGATTACATAAAATCTTTAGTTCTAAAAATATCTTTTAAGATCTTAAGAAATTTCAGAAATTCAAATAAAATCTGTAAATAATTTATAAGAAAATTCACATATGAAGAAATTTTTTACATCTTAGCGGACTGATAATATCTAATATCATATAACATCGTCGTAATAATTTTATTGAACTTTTATTATTAGAGTTTTTAAATTTTTAATTCAATAAACAGAGAAATGGAAGTAGACTGCGCAATTAAAGATGCATTATAATAAATTATATATATTCTATAATTCAAATGTCTAAACAATAATTTTCCATTCTCGAACGTTTCGACTGACTTCCTATCATTTTCAATGAATTAATAACAGACGTAAATGTAAGTCGGTTTTTAAACACAATTTATCTTGATAATTGTTCACGAATTGCATCTTAATGAACGAGTTTTTTCAATTCTTGTTGGAGAAATGCTACCGTTAATATAGTCCAAATGATTCAGTAAACGCAAATGCGGTTCAAAAGGAAAATTGTAGAATTTTAATAAATAATGTCAAATGTTAAAAATGTTGTCATTATAATAACTGCTGCAAATTCTTACAAGAAAAATTCTTGTGTCATCTTCCAAGAAAATTTTCACATACGAATTTCAATCAGGAACATACAAGATCGTATAGGAATATATCGCATATTATATCTATAGATAAATCAAAAATCTTGCATAAACCTTACATTCATGTTACAATGAATTTTATAAGCATGTTACATGACTTTTACACACATGTAACATGAATCTTAAAGAATACTATTGGAATTTTGTGTAATTTATTGCTCGTATCCCAGTAAATAAAATGGAATGGGGCAAGCAAGGAGTTGAATGGAATTTAAGGAAGTACGATCAAAAAATCAAAATGCTTCAATCTATTTAAAAATTACACAGAATATTATTTAAAACGAAACTAATATTGTATTAAAATTTCAAATCAATTGTATAATTTTTAAAAAAGAAAGAGCTAAAGTAAGAATTTTATGCATAGTGACATGCATATGCATTGATATAGTACATAATTATTTACTTTTAGAATGCTTCGATCCACATAAAAAACATATAAAGTTAAAACAAATCTTTTTTTACATTCTTGCAAGAATTTAACTTTATTCACCGTGTAATTTATTTGTATACAAGCAAAAAGCTGATGAAAACATGAAAGCTGATAAAATGATATAAATTTAAAAAAGGACCAAATCTCTAGATGATTTTTATGTTTATTTGTTAAATTTAATTTCAAATAATAACAAAAACGATAAGCATTTAGTTCCTTTGTCTCTCGACATTTGACATACATAATTATCATTTGTAGTTATACTCTCTCAAAATCTGTCCTACATCAGTGAATAATAATTGATTTTAAATTTTATACTTTACATTTATGTTAGACTACTGCATACTTACCAATTTATATAATTTGTATTTGGCTATGAATATAAGTGTTGCATAATCTTTATTCTTTATTCCTTAATAATTAGTTACTACGTTATTTAATTTTATTAATTTTGTTATATTGAAAGAATTCGTTATTTATATTTCGTTACACTTTGTTCAAAAAATTTTAATATAAATATAAATATAATATATAAATAAAAAATCTTATAATTTTAAAATTTATCATTGATTTATCTATATAATTTTAATTGTTAAAAATAATTTTAAGTTACAAACTGTAATCTCTTTATAACATCTATTTTGAAGATATTTTATTCTATTTAATTTATTTATCAATGTTAAGGACATACATACAACCATTTTATAATCTGACATCAAACTACAGCAATAATACGATTGGATATTTTTTTCTTTCATTCATACTGCTCTTTCTCGCTATTAACCGATGAATTGGTTCGAAATCATGACTCGTCATTACATCGTTTAATATTTAATAAATTAACTACATATAACTAATAATATGGTTGTTACACCGTTTTTTATTAAAGTGAGATGATCCTTATAAAATTGGTTATATTATCTATTGTAACTCATTTCAAATGTGAGATGATTTTCATAATATGTTAATGAAATTAGATATATGAGGTAATTATGTATTTCTGCGACTGATGAGGCCTAAGCATAGTCGAAATGTACCGTTGAAACTTATCGTCAAAAAATTATAATTTGTGAATAATAAATATTATTTGTTACATCTAATTTTAACTCATTTAATGTATATGTCTGGGTTTACTGTTTATTAATTTTGTTGTAAATTATTCGAGCGAAAAGTATTGATATTATTTTATGATATTCTTGAGGGTGCTTTCACGGGTGCTTTCTATATAAAGATTATGCGTTTCGCGGGTTTCCTCCGTGTTCCTCCAGATCCATTCTTGGAATGCCAACGTTTGGTGAACCTTAAAATCCACTTCATCAGAGTGAGGAGCGTGATACTGTTCCTCTAGGCCGTTCCTTTTATATTGCGCTATTTATTGGAACGGTGGGGGAGGAGGGGGGAAGAAGAGAATTGTGGATGAGGGGAGAGATGGGAAAAATTGAGGTGGATGGGGGAGGGGAGGTGAGATAAAACACCTAAATAACCAGAAATTTTATTCCGTTATGTAGACGACACATTGATGGCACATGATATGGAGACACGGCAGAACCGAACTCCGTAAATTCCTTATTTTCCTCAACAATCTACATCCAAATATCCACTTCACTATAGACATAAAAGAAAACAGAAAACTCTCCTTTCTAGATGTTCTTGTCTCTAAGAAAGGTGACGATACCTTAGGCTATCAAATGTACAAAAAAACCAATACACACAGATCGAAACCTACATGCCGAGTCGCACCATCATCTAGCACAAAAAAACAGTTTGCAATCAACTCACTTGTATATAGAGCTTTCACCATCTGTGACAAAAAACATGTACATACAGAATTCAATCACTTAAAACTAACTTTACAGGAAAACGGACACGACAAAAAAGACATAATCAAAACAATTAATAAACATGCAAACAAGACAACGATTTCTAATACAACCAGATGAAAGAATTCTATCCATTTTCTTATATGTCAAAGAAACAACAGATTAGATTGGCAAGATATTAAACAAACATAATCCGAATTATCTTTAAACCAAAAAAATAAGATAAATCTTAAAAAATCCTAAGAAAAGATCAAAGACCTTCACTCAGCTCTGCAGGAGTATACAAAATATCTTGTTCCTGCGGAGTATACATTGGAGAAACCGGGAGAATGGTCAACCTATGGATAAAAGAAATGTGATGTTAGGCTAAAACATGCCAGTCAGCATTATCAGAACATAACATCAAAACAGAACATCAAATATTGTTTAATAAAATGACACAATAGCCAACATTACATCATACTTTCCAAGAAAGTCATAGAGATATACCTTAACAATCTAAATAGAGATAATGGCTACAACATAAATAAAATATGAAACACCCTTCTCCCGGTTATTGAAAACCGACCATTTTCTTCCACTTCTTTCCGTCTACAATTCTCTTCTTTCCCCTCATCACTCCAACAAGTACCGCAATATAAAAGGAATGACCCGGAGGAACAGCTCAGTATCAGGTTGCTTCTCACCCTGATGAAGTGAACTACAAGGTTCACGAAATATTGGTATTCCAAGAATGGATTTGGACATGGAGGAAATCGCAACGCATAATCTTGATATTATTTTATGTTATAATAAGTAGAAATATTTCTAAATATATTGCCTAGTGTTATTGTAATATTGCAAAAGTATCACAGAAATATTTCTGTGATTAATTTGCCGCGGACATTTAAATTTGTAGCGATATTTATACAATGTTACTGACACATTACTATGCAATATTACAGCAAATTTGTAATTTTAGTGCAAGATTATTACATATTACATGCTATGTGGGTATACAGAATGTCTCAGACCACCCGTATACCTCTTTTATTTCGAAAATAGAGCATTTTAGAAAAAAACATTTCAGACAAAAGTTGTGAGGTTCTAAATGATCTATTTAATGGTCTGATCAGTCTGACTTTGGGCGTCACCAAGGGTAATATCACTTTAAATTTTTTTAATGGAAAATTAAAATATTTCTCTTTTTCATGGCATATTCTTATAACACACCTCAAGAACTTTCTAAAACACTATAATAAAATAATTTTTCATAAACTACTTTTCGAATTGTAATATAAGGCTTGAAAGTACCGCCGATATTAGCATTACGCAAGGTGTTCGACTGACGGTTTCTTGAATGTCATTCAGGATCATGTCCTGAATAATTTGTTAAAATCAAGGTTTATCACTGGAAATTGTTTCTCTTATTTTAATTTTTATATAAAAATAAATTTTTAGTGCAAAAATGAAAACATTATATTGTATATATTATATTATATTATATTGTATTATATTGTAAATCGCATTCTACGAAAAATATATCTTTTTATTGTTATTACTTCCTTTATATGTTATATTCCTTTTTATGATTTAATTATAACAATTACGATATCTTTACAGGCACGTCCACCTACAACTGCGCCTTATATCTCGCAAATTAAACGAAGTATCCAATGTTCAAATGTCATGGATCTTTTTAAAAATTTCAACTGTCAGTATACGTACTTAAAGATAATAATTGGAAAATAATATGAACACTTGGATACATTCGAGAGGTCATCAAAAAATGATAGATCTAGTAAACATAATATTCTAAACATAATATTTTGAGATTGCATAAAAACTATAGTAAAAATCATTATGCAGGTGGTATGAAACTTACAAGGCGTGATCATTCATGAATTTTTAATTTTAAAATACGAACTGGGAATAAAATTGCTGGTGAAGTAGGAAGAGTTTTGGAACTGTCAATGATTACACGAGTAGTGTACTTGTGCAGCAAATACTACTGCAAGATAAAAGTTTAAGGGACAAAAAAGTCATTCCCCACACAGCACACTTTATCCTAGAAATCTAACGGACATCATTTTGGGATATCGCGATAATCTTGTGATATCCGTGAATGATCTCAATTATCCAACGGATATCCAGAAGATGTATATACAGATGTATATACAGATAGTGTCCGCATGTGTGAGATTTCACGGATATGATTATCTAAAATAAAAGGGAAACATTTTTAGGATATTATATCATGGAGAAATATATTGACCCATTATTATATAATAGGAACAAATAGTGGGACAAATGTACGGGAGTGTATTAATTTCATTCTGTATAATATCTTATTTCTCATATTGAATTACATATCAAATTATTTACTATAAGATACAGTAAAATTAGATATTAGTAATTAGAATTATAAGCACTAGCAACATTAAAATTACATATGTTGAAGTTTTCTTCCAAATGATGCAACTTTTTGAGTGGAAAATGTCCAATTTTATTAAAATTTTATTATTTCGTATTTAAAAACAATTTCAGAGTTCAAAAACAATTTCAATCATAAACGAGACAGTAGCAATTCTTCATAAATTGTCCAATTATAATCTTGATAAGGGTTACGTAAACTAGTAAACAATTACAACAAGGTTTTATAGAATTTTATTCTGTACGTAATTTTACTAGCTCTCATGAAAGTTCGAATATTTACATAATTTTCATCGAATCATTATGTAAAAAATTGGGATATTATAAAATAATTATATTATCCATTTATGCATTAGGATATTTATACACATATACTAACGCCATAGGTAGAGTAGGCTAGAAAAAGTTTTCTTAATTATTTTTTATTTTATAAGCAAAAACGAATACTTGGAGTTTATTATACTATAAATGTCCTACAAAATAAATACTGCATATATGCATTTAGCACATAAAATAGAAAATACTTTATAAAACATTTTCAATTGACATTATACATACAAGTAATTTAAAACATATCTAATAGAATATATTCTTAAATCCTAAATAATGCTAAATTATATCGAATTTGAGTTATTTTCATTTCTATATTATAAATCGCCACTGATTTTTCTCAATCTCATTAATTTAACTGAAATAATAGAATTAATTCAAGAGAAAATACTAAATTTGTCTAAAATTTAATTATTAATAGATACGAACTATTTGCTCTTAAACTTAAAATAATCTCTATCACTACATGAAGCATTTATTGCCAAATATTTACTTATTAAATAATAAACAAGGTTTAAAGATTCATCTCAATAAAACTTGAAGACATCTAAATTCTAAAATCTTTTACGATTACAAGCACGATCCAAATAATAATGCATTTTTCACTATATAATTTTCAACCTAAGAATAACAAATTCAGGGTGGAATCAACAGATAGCATTTATTAGTTTAGCAAAAATGCTATCTTATATTAGGTGCTTATCTTGTAATAGGAGGCTGTCTTCTAATATATATATATAATTTTTATTTTAAATATGAAACTGAGTTTGTATACAAAGTATATAAAACTTTTCCTGTCCAAATATATGATTCTGTACGATTTCAATTATGTACAGAATATTGACCTTTGTACTTTCCATTTAATGACATAAATCAGCAGAAGCACCGATGTCTTCGTGCTAAAAAAGATTCGTTATTCATGCTAAGAAAGATCGTATAACAATCGTGTTAACTTGTGTCAACTAGATTAACTAAATAGAAAGTATTACTTGTAAATATCTCAACAAGCGATGCATTTAGTCAACAAACTATGCTGAAGTACGTGAACGTATTCTTCATAGCTTCTATTTTTATTATACTTGCAAATATATATTTACTTTGTAAGTAATTTCTTTGTATATGTTTTAGTATTTCATTTCAACTTTATTAAAGTATTAAAGAAGTATTAAAAATATTAAAAGAATAAATTTAGATTGAAAACATAATTATTTAATAAATATTAAATAGCTTGTAAAAGAATATTCATTAAAACAATATAATAAAAGTATAGTATATTAAGTTAATTCAATCTTAACTTTTATTAACTTTCATTAATTTTTTATTCCTGTAACTTTTAACTTAATTTTATTTAATTTATAAGCTATTTACTTTAACTTAATTTAATTTTAAAAACATTAATTTACTCAACCTTGTATATAAGAATTTTTATCAAAATGTTAAAAACAATAAATGCTGAAGATATAACAATATATCATTATTTTAAATGTGTTAATTACATAGACAACTTATTTCTAATAAGAATAATGTAGAATAGAATTCGTTAACTTTACAATATCAAAGTAAATATATTATTTATTACACAAGAAAAACACAATATTGTTATTTTTCTTATAATTACAAATAATATTACCATTAATTATATTTATTTATATTACAATTAATTTATAGAACGTTTTAATCTATTTACTTGTTATAAATATAAAATATAATCAATATTCAGTGTTACAAAATGATTGAAACTTTAAAATATTGAAAAAATTAAATGATATTTCTTACAAATTTAGATATAACGAAAAAAAAAGATAATTGTTCTTTTTATGTAATACAGGCTTCCACTGTCTTTTTGACAGCATCACGAGCATATGGTATATATGATAAGGAATACCATGTCATAGCTAGTGACTGAATGATTATAAATAGAAGAGCTAGACCAGGATTGTGCAACTGAAAACAAAAGTGTAATAAAAATCAAAAATTTTTAAAGTATTCAAAGAATATATAAAAAACAAGAAATATCAAGTACTTACATGTAAAGCTGCAAAAAGTGTCAAAATAATTGAGACAAATACTAATATAGTTGCAATTATTCTTGTCGATGCAAACATCTTCTTAAATTGATGAAATGGACCCATCAAGAAACACGTACTGAAACAGATTGATAATTATTCAAATATTTTGTAAGTGTATTTATACAACTACTATAAACATTATATAAACTACTATAATATTAAATATATACTATAATATTAAACTATTATAATATTAAATTTATTATATAAATATTAAAATTATGTGATAAAAATCAATGTAATTCTGTAATTCTGTACTTAAAATATTAATACTAGTATTATACCTAAGATTAATACTAGTGCTTATATGGATTAACACAAAGCATTATTGTTAAAACTATATACTACTATTGTTAAAACTATTAAATATATAAAAATATGCATTATAACGCAACGTATTTCAATGAGATATTATTCAAAGAAAAAAAAGATAATTGCTCTTTTCATGTAATGCAGGCTTCCACTGTTTTTTTGACAGCATCACGAGTATATGGTGTATATATATATATGATAAGGAATATTATGTCATAGTTAGTGAAAAAATGTTAGTGTGTAACTTTTAATGTATGCATGTTTCAATGTAATTTTAGTGATAATGTTCATGTTTATGATATTTTTAATTTGTGTTTATCCTGCAATTATCATCATTCGCATTAATTCAATAATTGTCCTAAATGTTTATTTTCTTATTGCAAACACAACTGTATGAATGAAAGTCAGCATACTACAATCCTTCCTGTATTTATGATGAAAAATTTCGTTTATTTTCATGTATGAATTCTGCCCCTAGTGTGAAAGAGTATTTTTAGTGTAGAAGAGTATATTTTCTAGAAATATTCTTCTAGATACATTTTTTTTGATAAATAAAAAAATAAAATGACTGACAAGTATATCATTTATTTTACCTGGCTAAAGAGATAATGTTGCCCAAAGTATAAAATACAGCAAATACGGCAAGACCTTTCTGTAAAAACAATGCAAAGGATCCAAGGAATGAACATAATATGCCAACGATGAAACAAATAGCAAAACCTTTTATCCTGGTAGACCAACTTAATGTTGTTTGATCCATAACCTGTTAATCATGAAAAATGTCAATAATTTTTTCAAATAAAGTTACGTAACATATTGTACATAATGTAAAAATATATATAACAATAGTGGTACTACAAGTAAAATAAATCTCTAAAATAATTCTTTAACAATTTACCATAAAATCAGCATCAACCTTCCATTGTCGATCACATGTGAGCATTTATTAAAGTGATAATATCAATTTACAAATGAAATGAGATTATAATCAATTATTGATATATTCCAATCAGTAATGCAGCTTATTGTACGTAATTACCTGCGTAATTATACCACTTTCTTCATCGCATCGTTCGTTACCATTCAAAGCTCTCCTTAATTTTTCCATTTTTTAATCAAAAATGAATACTTTTCAGATGAAGTAAATGTTGAATTCATTAACCTATCAAATATGTGATGTTATCAAGCTGAATGAAAAATTGTATCACCACTGTATTACACACTAATATTTCAAATTAATTTATCGGAAAATATTTACACATTAAATTAACTTTCACATAAAAAAATACTGTGCTATATTTATTTACACGCCTTTCCACGTCTTTCGTATAGCCTTCAATTTATAAACGTGCTTAAGGTTGGAGGTTCTTCTTAATAGCTGCTCTACGTTGCACTTTCTGTACTTACAAAGAGTGAAAAAGACATACACAAATGCAGATGCACAAAATGTTCTATCCGAGGAAAGTTCTAGTCGATATAATATACGTTGCTCATCCAACGCGTTCGTTTAAAAGACTAAGAGCCGTCACAATAGAAAAGAATGGGAACTGTTATAGAAGCATGTTGGAGTATGTTGGAGTACATGAATGAAACCCACTTAATTCTTACAACTATGCCAATAACTATATTTACATTGTAAAAAACGAAATGTTAATAATAACTTAATGACGTATGGAGCTTTCGAGATATTAAGAAATATCAAAATTTTTATTAATATTTTGGTGATAATTGCAACATTTATGCATGTCTCAGAATTTTAAGTAAAATTATTTAATTAAAATTATTAATTTTTATAGTGTACGCAATGAAGTTAAAAGTATTTGAGCAATACAATTCAATGTTTATTTATACGATATTTTATCGTTTTACTTATTGAAAGTTTTATATGTTTATCTGGATATCGGTATATGTTTAACTGAAATCGGAATTACTAAGATATGCTACATTTATTCAAATATAATTGACAAAAAGATGAAAATGGACTAATTAATTTGCATTTTTAATATAAAAAATACAACTGAATTTTTGCAACATGTCACAATAACTTATCATAAAGTAAATGTCTCAATGACTACACATGTAGTTATGTCCAGAGATATTGAAATAAAATTTATAATTATAAACCTTTCTCTTTAAAATGCTTGTCTTATTACAAAATTAGAATGTGACTGTAATCAAAGACCCGCACACACACACACACACAC
>Ga0157363_1004279_pt1 | contig 13125 bp, 7 predicted proteins | sample AttsexASBM1_FD_111477 | JGI IMG/M metagenome (GOLD analysis project Ga0157363, IMG submission 111477) | Fungus gardens microbial communities from leaf cutter ant in Ribeirão Preto, State of São Paulo, Brazil - Atta sexdens ASBM1 | ecosystem: Host-associated > Fungi > Mycelium > Unclassified ...
CAGTATGGTACTGTGATCTATCTCTTAAGGTCAAAAACTTAATGGGGAAAGAAGGAAGGTGGATTTCATAACATAAAAGGTACATCGTGTCTGAATTGAAAGCCTTTGGTTTAGACATTACCATTTGATTGATTAATACTAGTAATTTATTGTAATCGTAAATTTGTTTATAGTCAACGATTTACTGAAGAAGTGAAGATAGAAATGTCTAAATTTATATAACTTATCACATACATAAAAAAAGTTTCATGCATGTTCACCTAGTTTTGATTCCTACTGGCTTTACATTAAAATTTTTTGATTTATTCTTTAGAACCTAATTATAGTTACATTTTAGTTTTATTAATTTTTATCTAAGCCATTTTTCTAAATTTCCGATTCACAATTAGTTCTATTCAGATAGTTTTGTATCATGTACCGATCCTCATGTTCGTACCTTCTTTCTAAGAAATTTCTTTAATCAATATTTTCGTTATTAAAACATATCTTATTGTTCATTGTTTAACTTTCCAGCGAAGATCTCTCTCGATTTGAAATAGTCAGTTCTCAGTTGACTCTTGTAACAAACATATCTTCATCTTGTACTTGTTCTGAATAAAGTTAGATAAATCTCCGCACAAAAACAATTGTAATGCGTTATGTCACGTTAAGTAATGTACTAAATCAAAAAGAAGTACAGAATAGTAAGCTTACATCAGCACAAAGAAAATCGTACAAAGAAAAATCGTAATGTTTAATATTACGTTATGATTTTCTTTATGCATTGAGGATAATTATCTACTTTCCTTTAAAATACTACGTTGCATGCAACTAATACACGTGTATTCGATCTCTCTTACATGTACACATATGAAATATAATATTCTCTTAAGAAGAATCTCTTAAGGCACATGATGAAGGGATGAAAGTACGTCCCATTCTTTTTTTGTATTACTACGTAAGCGGTTTACTATGAGAAAGAAAAACTGTTATGACATTTTCGTGTTTTCCTCATGGACGTTTTTATTTACAGCAATCTGTTGTGCGCGCGTACAGAGATTTTCCCTGGCTATTCTTATCATCTCGCCACGTATGTGCGAAAAAAAATTTGAGACATTCTGCTCATGGTATTAGCGAAATTAGATTTTTGTCCGTAAACGTCGGAGATCGTTGCGCTCTTTTATTGGAAATTATTTGATGGCTATGACGCGTGCGAGCGCGTAAATCATGCGATTCCAGCATTTAAATAATGCAATTTCTGGGTATTACTTGGGCTTATAGTCGGCCGTGAGTAATCCCGCGTGCGAACGAAATCGTATCACACAGAAACGATGCACGCGAAACGAAACGGATGTCAGCATTTTCGCGATTTTTTTTTTCGTTTATCTTCCTTTTTCCATATAATGCGCTGAAATGGGATTACGCCGTATTATCAATTCCTTGTCCAAGCAGGGAAATGCAAACGTTCGCGCATATACTGGGCCTCAGTTTTTATTTCGCTTTGTGCGGACCATGTCCTTTAGTACTGTTTCGCATGCGTTTCTTCTATCTGCATCATAATCGCATTATTTTTAAGCGTCCTTTCCATTTGCAGCAATATTAATAAAGGGCGCACGACTATTCCATTAGTTGTCAAACGAGTCTACTTCAAAGTATGTTACGATATTAAATGTAATTTGCCAAAATTATCGGAAATGTATTTCAACATGCGAGATATTTTTTATACGTGCGGTCAAGAGAGATGTATAAAACTTTTGATACTGAAATATTTAATATGGAAAACAGATAATATTTTTTGGTCCTCTCACGTACTAGTTTAAATTGCGAAAAGTTGAGAAGAATTACGAAACTTTATTCGAAACACTGTTAATATATACGTGTTTCGCGCGGAGGTTTAAAATATCGTAGTCATTAAAGCTGTGCATTTTGCCACAGTCTTAGAACTCGCTGCGATTGTTCGGTAGATTCAAAATCGCTACAATTTGCATATCGTCGCTGCATTTTCGCGCGTTACTTCCGATCCCGCGGGCAAACATTGTTGCACTTTATTGCAGTTCGCGCTACACTTCATCCATAACGATGTATTCGTTTCACCAAGGAAAATGTCCGACGGCTTTGCATATAACCCAACTTTGCGCACAGTTTTCACTTACACGAGCTTGTGTACCGATTAAGTAACGTAAGAAAAGTTATTTATACTAAAAGTTAAAATATATAAAGTTTCCAAATTAAAGTTTCAAGTAAAAAATTAAATAGATATTATAAATAAAAATTAAAACTAATTCAATTTATAATCAGTAAATTCAATTTCATTAATTAATTTCATTAATTAAAGAATATATTAAATTAATTATCATAATTTAGTACGTTACGTGCTATTTAATAAATAATGATTTAAACTATTTAAAAGATAATTGATTATGGGCCGGTTATTCCATCTTTTGTTAAATTTTACCTATGAGGTAAACCTGCATGTAACCGCGCATGTGATTGAGTAATCTTGCTACTTACCCAATAGATAAAATTTACCAAAAGATGGAACAACTGAGCCTTATGAGTTGAATGTTGTATAAACTCTATATTGGTATGTAAAATAAAGCTTAATAAAAAATACTCTATAATCTCGGAAATTGAAACTAGCCATTCATAAAATTATGGAAGTACACGTGTATATTGTGACGCATGTACAAATATTATTTATGGATAAAATGAGCTTAAAGATTATGTGATATTTTCATAAACTTATTGCTACAAAAATGCAGATTTCAATGATATTACGAACTTATCGTACATTTCGTGTGGACGTAACGTTTTTTTATTGCGACTATACTTTCAAATATATTCAAGTATTGCAACAGTATTAGAGCGTTAGTTGATGCAATGTTGTAAAAAATGTAAATTTCAAGCACGATGAATATGCACTAGATTATACATAAGCGTTGGGCGGGAATGTCTAAGAAAGGAAATTAATTAGAATGTAAAAATATATACCTCTTTGTGTATAGAGTTTTCAAATAAATCAATAACTAAAAGAATTATCTTTATGAACCCAAAATTTTTTTGTAAAGCTTTAATGTCATAATATTATTTCTATAAAAGGATTAGTAAAAATTTTAAATTATTAAAAACATAATTAAATATACAGACAAATATTAAATATATATATATATATAGAAAAATAATAATACTTTTATCACTCACCTATTATTGATTTATTAAATAAGATATCAAATGAACACATCATTATTTATCACAAAATCATGAAACGCGAAAAAGTGTATTATGTCTCATAAAGTCTAATTAAAGCCACTCTACTAGTAAATGCTAGTCTCAGCGTAAAGAGACAGTCGATCAGATTATGGGCTATACTTTAAGCATCGTCTAAGCAGTAATTTAGCTCCACCACTTTAAGTTTCATCAAGCAGAAGAAGTGTAATCAGATTTTAACTTGTGCATCTTACCTGCAGCTATAAGAGCCATTTAAAATTACGTTTTCTTTTCGACGAAAGAACACTGCTATAGTGGGTATTAATTAACATGAGATAGGAAAAATAAATTCTGTTTTTATCATAATTTACTTGCCACTTTTCATAGCAGTGTTATTACTTATTCAATTAAATATTTGATAAACAAGATGAAGTTTATGAAATATTTATATATTTTCGAATCAAACATGTGTGGCATGAATTTTAATTTTACACATGCCTTGTACGAGCACGATTGTTATGATTACGTATTTATTTATAAAAATGCATTTATTTTTTTTATCCCTGAGATATAATACGCATATTTATCCTGCGTGCTATAGATATACGATCCTACATAATATTACATACATATTTGCGTACGTAATTGACTGCACGGAAATAGGAATGCACTTTCTCCATTTCTCTCCGCAAAATGTCAAAGTTTAATAAGTAGAATTCAATATAAGTTGAATTTAAAAGTTGAATGAGCTTCTAATGCCCATGATAGTTTTATTCTTATTCGGAAGAGAATACTTTCCATCCAATCAATCTTAAAGAGATTAACCTTTAGGAGAACTTTTTGCCGTTTCCTCGAGGTAATATCCGGTTAAGTCACCGCGGTTGTTAATTACAACGACTTTCAGTTATCAGTTTCTCAACATGCCATCAATTTCAGTCACGACATGTTTATCCCGATGCTAAAATATTTCATCAACAGAGTGATTCGGAAGTCTGCACTTTTTAATATCAAAGCTTTTTATCTACTAATAATATCTGTCATTTCCGCTCTGCTTCTGCATTAGTAGAAGATTAATTAATTGAAATATTTTATAATATAATTATAATTTCCTAGGTAGCACGTGTAAGTTTATATATATCTTTTATATGTTTCTTAAATCTATCTGATGTTTTGTAGCATATATACTTGACATATTGAATAATCAGTAAATTAAAAAAAGTAATAATCAATAAAGTTAAAGAAAAAAGAAAGTTTGAGCATATACCTAAAACACTGATATTTGTATAATAATTTCAATTTTCTAATACCATATTCATTGAATTTATGCACTAAAATACAGTTAGTTAGATCACACAGTTAGCTAGTTAGTTAGATCACAAGGTTAGCTAGGTTAGGGATCTCAGATTTCATTCACTGATTACCAGTGGCATATTTGGTATCAATGATTATCCACTGATTTAGAGAAGTATATTTGTATTTATTTCTTTATTCTATTTATCAATTCTTTACTCTTATTTTATATTAATTAGTATAAAACCTAAAAAAATATAATATCGATTTTCTCTTAAAGAGCCAATTAAGCAATAATTGGACAACATGTTTATGTGCTGACAATATTGCGACGTACCTATATGCTTTGTGCCTGTGAACTGACGTGCTTCTGTAATCATGTGTATGTACGGGAACCACCTGAATGCTTGCGTATTAATGGAATGTGAACCATTCGGTAGCAAGTGGATACATAGTTAGTGTTGGACTACGTTGTTTATATGTACAACACAGCACTATAACTAAAGTGCTGGAGTCGAGAGACGCAGTAGCGAGTATATTTTATTAATAAAGTATATCCCTTTCGTGAGCGAGATACGCTACAGCGTATCTTTTACAGAAAATTTTTCTGGAAATAAATTGCTGGTCTTGTTAAATAAGCCAATGTTATATTATAAAAGATGCAGACATATTCGGAAAGAATATATGTATAATAAATTTTTATAGATCTAAACTGTATAGAGAAAGTAAATATGAGAGAGAGAGAGAGAGAGAAATAAAATAAAAATATTTTTATAATTTTTAAGTAAAGGAGAACATATATTGTCCATTTTATATCATATGTTAAGTAATTACTGTAATTTTTAAATAACATTTATAGAATACAAAAAATATTTCCTACAAATTTAAACTCAATTTAATATAATACTTATACTAATAAAATAATAAATCACATGATAATACATATACATAATACAATCGCATATTAATACATAATTTATCTTATTTTTGCACTTTAATTATTTAAATTATGGAATTTTAATTTTCATAAGCTTGTCAGCGATATTTTAATTAAATTGCGATTATTTAATCTCAGCGAATAAATGTATAATACTAGTAAATACCCAGATAAAGAAACTTAATATCTACTGTTATTAAACAGCTGTACATAGGAATTATTCGATTTAGACAGCTAACAGGTGTTGCTGTCGATAAACGCTGCTGGATAACAAAATAACATTTGCGGTTACATGTATCAACATTTTCAAATAAAGCTAATCTGTAGATTAGCTTCCCTGTAATTTCAATTCGATTGGAATTCTTCGTGGAAGAGTGACAAATCTAATTGTAATTCTAGATTCTTTAGTAAAATAATATTGTGTATTTTAATAACAATTAATAATTTTAATTATCTTAATAATATTTCACCAACGTTAATATTATAACATAAATAATAACTAAATAACTTACTGTTAATAAACTGTTGCAATATTATAATATTGATCGAAGCACAACATTTTTGTTTGTTGCATTAATTATCAGTTAACTTCATTATATAAATCTTTCAATACTCATAAGTTATACTAATAATTCGATATCTGAAAAAAATTTGCTTTTTATTTGAGTTGCTCGTAACCATTTTCCTGCATTAAATACGAGAGATCGGCATAACGATCCGTTCATATATCCTGTATTCGTTTCCCCGACATCGATAGTTCGCAAACGTGGCCGGTGCGCAAGTAACGAGGCGCACTTGCACATATCCTTCCTCGCGCCAATCATCTCGGTTATTTGAATCGCATCCACGTAATTATCGGCGTATCCACGCGAGCCGACCGGGAGGTAACGATCGATGACACAGATTGGGTGAAGTTACTGTCGGCACATTAAGCGTATCGGTTCGACCGAGCAGAGGCGGGCGCGCCCGCCTCTCCGTTACGAGCAAACATTTTCGATACATCGATCATTGGGTTTTTTCGCCTCGGTACGTTCGATGCACTACGACACGTACGTAGCCGGTAGTACACTGTAGCTACCAGCGAAACACTAACCCGGCAGAACCTGGTGGTAGTAGTGGCGGCGATGCGTGCATACATGCGTGCGTGCGTCACATGCCATCGGTATCGCTAATTGCGCCACCCATTAAGGATCCTCCAATTTGCACAGTGCACAATGCTCGTTACGATTAGCAACACTGTGCGGGCTGCCGTATATTTAAAGTGTCGTATATCTCTGGTACCGGCGTTAGAGAGTCTCCTGCCTTGCGCGACGACGGTCAATCGACGGCAGGAGAGCCGAGCAGTGAATACTCTTCGATGTCGAATTCAATTTATCATTCATCTCGCTCTCACGACGAATTATTTTTCCACATTTTTCGACGGACGGTGGAACGATGATTATTCATGCACTGCTCGCACTTCCGCGTCGTTTTCCTTTTCTGAGTCTCCGTTATGCCGGACGTGGATTGCGAGATCACAACGCAAATGTATTTATATCGCGGGATTACAAACTTGCGATTTATCGAAGTACCAGGCCGAAGTGAGAATCTAATGAAGTAAGAGTCGATGAGAGTGGCACATCTGCATCTCATTCGCGATGCAGATGCATATTTGTACTCTGTCATATTTTATCTTATAGAAGAAATATTTTACCATGAGCAAGCAATATTTTGTCTTTTTGGTTTCTTTTTTTATGAAGCTTTTTTACGAAGACTCCTATAGAGCCAGATTTTGCAATTTGGCTCTTAAATAATTATAATAAATGACTAAATGTATAAAAGCACTATGATGTATAAGCATCCGGCTTCTTGTCATATAGACTTTCGTTATTTACAAGGACTCTATCGCAAGTCACAATTATTCGGATTCAATTCTATTTACTTTGAAATATATTGTTAAAAATGTTAGAGATTTCTTTATATCGATTTACAATTTAAGATTTAAAGTGTAAAACAATCTCTCAAAGCTAACGATTACATTCAGTTCAAATCAACGAAAGGGTAGAAAGATATATAAAAAGTGTTTTAAACAAAAATTTATATTTTTAATATGTTTTATTTAATTGTATACTCAGATTAAAAAAAAATGTAATATTTAAAAAAAATCCTCATCTTCATTAAATTTTGATGGTTGTTTTACTCCTTACATTTCAAATTGACCAAATATAAAAAAATACGTATTTCCTACATTTTTGTGTTTAACAATATATTTTAAGAAAAATCAAATCAGTTTCGAACAGTGACAGATACTTTGTTACACATATATTCATATATCAGGATTTCATGACATCTTATTTTTAATAAATGATATCCGTTTCTTATCGCAGTGCAGATATATATATGTGTCTTCGTATTGATATATTTTATCTCCTAATAATTGCATTATGAGACCTATGCTGGCTTCTCTTTTTTTTACAAAATTATGAAAGCGCATACAGAGCCGGTTTTGTAATTTAATTCTTAAAATATAAAAAATAAAATTATCTGCCTCAACTGTACTATAGTGAAGATCGAGTGAGATATTAAGCGAATTTTTATTTTATCTCTTTTTTAATTTTTTTCCCAAATATCACTCTGTACGTGCCTTCAGGCGATTTTCCTGATTACATTGCGATTTTCTCAGTATTTTAGCCGTAATTTCAGTATAAAGAATTTTGTCTCTGGCAGAGATTTCCATAATTTCTCTTATCGACCCTTAATATGAGTCTTTCACAGTTTTCCAAGATAAAAATAGCTTGATTGTGAACGGTTTCTGCTCGTGTATGTCTAAAGTAAAAAAAAAAATTAAAATTAAAAAATAAAATCAACTTGAAAGGCTGCAAACATTCTTGGTTTCATTATGTCAACATCATCAAACGCTTACTCGGGCATAACTTTTTAATTAAAAATTGCGCGCGGTTAAGGATCAAGAAAATTTGCCTGGTTGGACGAAAAAGAGATTAATAATGTTCATGGCGGGAGTACCCATTCACGCGAATTCTCGCGTTCTAAAAGTGCGTGCACGGAGTACCTAAGTATGCGAGCGCAGGATTAGAATGGCAGCGTGTATTACCACTGCCGTGCGTTTTAATTATGGCCGAGCTCGCTCGCTCGTCCCTCGCACGTTCTCGAGCTCAAGCACGACACGTTATTTCGCTCGCGCGAGATTATTCCTCCTAATTATTTTAATTGCACACGCTTGTGGGACACACTACTAGGGCCTACGGGCACAGTCCGAGGCGAAAATCTATGCGACGTGAGACGTGATTATCTCTGAAACAGATACCATTCACGGATATCCTCCGTCCGTGGTTATTTTAACATTATGCATCTTGAATAATTAAAGATCCGCACAAAATGGGATACATCTTTCTTTAATCAGTTATCTTATTTTTCTTTAAACAGTTATTACGCAACAGATAGCAGCTTATCTCAGTTTATCGATGAACGCAAGCACGAGCTCGATTAACACATACACTTGCAATCAAAGAAAAAAATACAAAATAATTATATAATAGATAATAACAATACAAATTTTATATGTAAAATTAATGTGTGCGCATATAGTTAAATAAACTGTTTTATAGTTTTACAACTGTAAAATGGTTTTTTTCAACTATAATGTACATTAATTCTACGTGATATAAAACTTGGATAGTTGTCACCTATATATTGAAAAAAATTCATGCAATTTTATACAATATTATGAAAAATTACTTAAATATGATTGGAAATTTACTTAAATTGTAAATTTACATGAATTTTTTTCAGTGTACAGGTGACAACTGTTGTACTCGCAGTACACAAACAGTACCATTATTAGTACATCAATATTATAATTTCCTATTTAACAATATAAATATAACACATGTTGTAATAACAGTTACATTATTGAGTAGAAAATGATAACACTGCGTAATGTTACTGTTAGTTTATGTTCTGAAAATAGCTACAATTATCATGTTTTTCTCCGACATAACAGAGGGAAGGCAATGTACGAATGTACCGATTGTAATGGCAAATAAGATCCGCGATGTCTCGAGTATCTTTACAATAAAGATGCACTGTAGATGCACATGACAGAACTCCAGAAAAATGATAAAATTTCAATTGTATCGATACGAAGCTGCCTTTACTACCTTACGTCGTCTTAAAAAACCATCGGTAATGCAAGAGAAATATTTTCCCTTTAGCTTTCCGTGCGCGTCCGACCTGTATTTTATCGTTGATACAGCTGAATGTCGCGTGGAATATCGCAGAGAATGCCCCCGTCGAGAGCGGTTTATGCGTCCTAGTCGATCCTTATGGCGAACGCGAATGCGCTACATAATGAAACGCTCGGATTGATGCAATAACATTTCATTCCTCCCGCTGTGTGTTGGCATGTCGATTCAGCAGGAGCCGACGCGGTATTCTCTTTTCTCGTTCGTCGCAACGCGAAAGGATAAGCGATCCCGGCGTCGGAACGACGCGACGCGATGCGGCGATGTGAATGGAGCCGCCGCCGATCCTCTGGGATCCGTGAAACATTTTTCGCCGGCGGCTCATAAATATCAGCGCGTCCTCACCCTTACGTTCCAACCTTCCTTCCGGCGCGGCGCGGCGTCGCGTCATTCCTCTTCCGGGCCGACCGAACGCGACGACACAAAAGGGATCGTGCGCGGTTTAAAGCTCGATTCTTCGTCGACGGCGTCCCTCGGCGGTGACTCGATTCATGGGAAGTTCGAAGAAGAAGTCCTGCGATCTTATCTGCGGGCTTAAGACTTTCTTCGTGCGATCGTCGGATCAGCGGACGAAAGGCGCTTCCTTCTGCTCCCGGGTACATAAATATCGGGGCCATTCACTGTGTGTCGATTTTGTATTCTAGGGATGCGTATATACAGGTGTTATCGGTTATTTCTCTTCTTCCTTATCGGACGCAAGAAATTCTACTGCAAAATACCCCACCTCTCACAAAATGTGCTGTCGTTAGCCCGTTGTAATCACTGGAAGCACAAGGCACGCGACGAGCTTTGTAAAGCTGTTGATGAGGGTCAAAGTATTGCATTCTGTGCGGATCGATAACTTACATCGCATATCGCAGAGCGCTTGCGTTTTTAATGGAATTCCTCTTGTAAATTAATCGAATCAATTGATAAAACGCGCCAACAGAAAACCAATTCCGTTAGCTTTAACCTGATGGTCGACATTCTCACAAAAATTTGCTTATTACTTGCTTTTACAATCGAGTAATGATTAAAGTATTCGCACAATTCAAAGTAAATTTATTATTAATCGAAATTCTATTAGTACTTACAGTTTAATAAAGTAGGTCTTTCTGCGACAGGAAAGACAAAAGTGAAAATCTAAATTCAACTTGAATTAAAAATTAATTCGGGTCATCTTTAATTTGGTCGTAATTTTGCAGAGTTATGAGTACTTATTCATTTATCAAGTAATAATTAAGTATTATGCAGAATTATGAAGAAAATTTATTATTAACTGGAATTTTATTAATATCTATATTCTATAATTCAATAAAGTAAATCTTTTCACATGACAAGAAGTGAAAATCGCAATTTAATTAGAAATTTTATAATCTCAAAATTGTATTTAATTTTATGATTATCTTTGTAATATTCATTCCGCTCAGTCATTTGTATATTACAGTTATTGCAATTTTTTGAAAACAGAATTTTTTCCCTCTATTCGAAGGTATCATGTAACCCTTCCTTTCATTCTTCTCCAGTTCTAATACTTTGTTTGCGGTGAGAGCACATTGTTTAAATAACAATTTAACATCGGTTACCGGATTATTTATTGTTAGATCCGCAAAATCATTTTGCTCGCCAGTGTTTCTACACGGTAAGACTCAAAGGCTTTTCGTAGTCTAATACCTACCGTCTGCCTCTTTCTCGTGGGAATTTCTGACTTTCCCTTTACGAGACTACAGGACAGCCGCTAGTCATGTAATGAGGTGACGAGACAGTGCCTTGAAGTCGTTTACATCGGGACTCAGCAAAGTTTCCGAAAGGAGTCGGCCAGGGAGGAGCTGTCCTGGGTTTCATGACCGGAAAGAGGCGACGACCGGTCTACGCCCTTCGGCGAGGCGCATAATTATTAAGAGAGAAAGAAGGAGAGATACAAACGAATGAAAGATTCTCCCGCAAACTTGATCCGCAGGTTTGAATTACGTCCGTGGATGTGCTGCCACGAGATATCGTCCGGCTACGCGCGAAGTTTTAAAGAGTTATATACCATATACATGCATATATACAATGTATAGAACTGTAACGAAGGCTGGTTAGCAAAGTCACGTTTATCTTTATAGTGAATACGAGTGGAAATCAGAAATATCCCTTTTCAACTTTATATGTAGCTGTTTTAACTCTTTGATGTTGGCCCCGGCGTAACATCGATACATGTTACATTACGAAATTGAATTCGCATTTTTCAAGTTACTTTCTGTTTGAAGTTTCATAGATTAAGCGGATACAAAAGTAGTAATAATTTTTAAATGTGTAATTGAATAAAATAAATAATGCGTTATATGTTATTGCGAGTAGAATGTGCGAATATAACGGACTAAAACTTTCAAATATTATTGTCAACAGATTGCATTTACGATCCTGTTTACATTAAACGATATTCGTGTATTATGATTGTAAAAGCGTATTAATAAATTTCAGTATATGACAATTTTTGTAATTGCATTGTCGCAACTTTGAAAATAAATAATATATGCGATTGCGTGTTAAGTAAAAATGTATTTTGCAATTTTCAGAATATTGTTTTATCCATTGATTAATCAGTATAAAATTCGCAACTCATACGAGGTAATGATGTTACCTTTGTTGTTCACTACACGCTCTCGTTATCACTCAAAGGCCCTACATTTATTCAATTAAGTAATGCGACCATATAATATTTATTATATTAATGAATATCGTATATATTGTCAAAAATTTAAAATAAATTTGTATATTTTACAAAACACAATAAAATAAATGCTGATTAATCAATACAGAAATTTGGAAAATAATCAAATTATTTTTAAGTTCGTCTTTCTGGAAAACAAGTGATATAGAAAGTGACATGAAGAAACTCTTTTAAATTATACTAAAACGTCTCTGTAGTTTCAGGCTTATCCAGAGTTAGACGATGAAGTATTCTTCGGTGAAATCTAGATACGAAGTTCGCGCCGCAAATGGAAGGAATGTCATGAATTTTAGAAGAATGTGCTACCTGTCGACAATTGCCTGCAAATGCAACAGTTGCCATCTGTTCTTGCCACAGAGGAATAAGATATTACAAGATACATCTTAAACGAGATTAAGAAATTTCCAATAAAATTTGAGAATTAAGCAACACATGTATCAATTTAATTAAAAAAAAAATGTGCTAATTCGATATACGATTCCACTTTTTTGAGTGATACATATCTTAACTAATCCAAAAAGTTTGGAAAGTCATCCGTTATCCGCAGTGTAATTTTTCTTCCTTTTTTTTCTACTGTGCGACGTCGAATGATTATACGATGGCTCCCACCCCGCATCTCGGACTTTCAGTAACTCTTAAAAACATTTCTTCGCAGAAGTTTGCCGTGATAAACTTGCCGACACAGCCGGACAGGGCCCGTTGAAATCAGCGAGTTGCGAGAAAAGCTGTCCAGATTGACTAGTAGAAAAAGAATAAAAGATAGTATGAAAGGTAGC
>Ga0157363_1004280_pt1 | contig 13125 bp, 1 predicted proteins | sample AttsexASBM1_FD_111477 | JGI IMG/M metagenome (GOLD analysis project Ga0157363, IMG submission 111477) | Fungus gardens microbial communities from leaf cutter ant in Ribeirão Preto, State of São Paulo, Brazil - Atta sexdens ASBM1 | ecosystem: Host-associated > Fungi > Mycelium > Unclassified ...
CAAGAGAACTCGATAGAGAACTCTTCTACAAACTAGTCTACCTTATATAGTCCTACAGATGGTCCATGCTAAGTACTGTGCACCCTACCCTAAACAACCATGTGTAGTCCATGAGGCCAACATGTGGTGTCCATGTTATATAACATCATCTGTTCTTGAATCTTCTACTAAATTCTCCCAAGTCTTGTGATCTGTCTTGTGACTATGCCATCAGGTGATTGATGTGACAGCATGACCAATCAACCCTAACCCTAGTTGTTCTAAAAATAGAAATGTAGAAAAAATAAATTGAAAATAAAATAAAAAAATGAAAAGAAAAATAAAATAAATCAAGTCCACCTTCTTCGATCTTGACATTCAGCTTCTCTCAAGCAAATACCAACTCAAGATAAAAGACTAGCTACAAAGAGAAGACACTTGTGAGTACAAGTAGAATCACCACAAATGATTGGATGATAGAACAAGGCAAAAACATGAATAATTGGAAGCTGAAGGAGTCAGGAATAGGCTTGTAAGTAGAAAAAGCCAGTAGAAATAACTAAAAAAGAGAAATTAGTACTCACAAGCAAGGACAGTCTACTAGGCCAGTATCAGGTAGAGAATGGAGAGAAGACTATGTGCTCTCAATATTTCAGAAAGTCTTTTCAATTACATTCTCTTTTTTTATTTCTTGTATTTTTAAACTTATATATAAGCCATGAGAGAAAGGGAGCAAAAGAAAGAACCTCCATCTGAGTTCCTCTACTTATGACCAGTTTAATTGCAATTTCTTAAGTAAGCATTATTAGTACCTAACTTTTACTTTTGGGCAAGTTTCAGAGAGTTCTAGTAGCCTAGAAAAGGCTGGTAAGATAAGTATCAGTTAATATTATCAGTTATAAAGTTTGACTTGAGGAGTATCTTTGGAATACATTAACTGAAATGGATAGTATTGTTGTAGGCTCTTAAGAAGCTTTGCAATCTATTTACTAGATTTTTCAAGAGAGCTTGTTACACAGTGTAAGGTTCACTATTTAGGAGTATATTAACAAGGAAACATGTTTATAAGCAGATGTTCTTCATATATCCTTCTTAACAATATCTTTTTATATTCTCAAGAATCCCTTATGTGTTTGATTCTTCTCTTATATTATTGTTTCAATCTCTCAATTCCTGATACTAATATCATTCTCTTGAAAATCTTTAGTATGCAGTTAAGGGCTAGTACTATATAGTTCTTGTTGTACTCTAGCATAATCTCTTTTCTGCTTGACCTCTATTAATGTTCATGATGGAACCTGATGACAAGATTGAACTGGGAGAGATATTTGGACTACTACACTTGTTTATGGGTCAATATCTTAGTAGTAGAAAAATACTCAAGGTTTTTGTGATCTATAACAACATTAATGAAGAACATCAGACCCTTTAGATAATAGCACCAAATTTTGAAAGCCTTAAAAATGACTAGGAGTTTCTTGTTATAGATATCATAATTCAACTCTACTATGGTAAAAGTGTAAAAGTAAAAGACAACTAGATGAACTTCATTATTTTCATCTGTAATAAAAAGTATTACAGTAAGAGCATAGTCAAAGACATTGGTCTCTACCATGAGCTAAGCATTGGAGATCTAGTATATAAGAATAAAAGTAGAAATAAATACTTTCTTAAGAGAGTTAAAAGCATCACAGCAGGTGGTATCAAACTTTCAGAAAATATCTTTCCAGGTAAGATAAGTCAATAGAATAATGATGTTCAAATAGTTAAAAATTAACTAGTGGTAAAAGTTAGCAAAATCTAAAAAGGACTGAATATTCTTGGACTCCAGCCAGTCTTGAATAATCTTTACTTTGTTGTTAAACATAGTAAGACCAAAAGAAGAAAGAATATGTTCCAGATACTCTATCAACTCAGAATAAAACTTACACTTCTCTACTTTGGCATAAAAACTAGTCTTATAGAGATATTCAAGCACTTTTTTAATATGCTAGCAATATGCAGATATATCATTGAAGTAGATGAGTATATCATCTAGATAAATTATAATATAGATATCTGAAAGATCAGAGAAAAAGTTATTTGTTAGAATTATGGAAGTTGGACTTAGTTTTATTCTATTTTCTTTTGATTCTCTATTTTTGGATCTAGGGTTCAAGTGAAGCATGGCATCACAGGGTTACAGATCATGTGTCATAATGGAAAATAGTAGAAGGTTCTAGAAAAAATAATGTCATACAGCATATAATATATATGTTGGCCTTAAGATAGATATATGATTATTTAGGGTAGGCTAATAGTAATGTAGCATAGACCATCAGTTTAGGATATATAAGGTAGACAGTCCTGTACAGAGTTCTATATTGAGTTCTTTTGTAATAACCCAATTTAAGATTCTATTCTTATTCCAACTCTAAGAAATTTGAATTGTAACATTGTTTATGAATCACTGAAAGACTACTAGAGCATTAGTAGGACTAAATAGCATTATAAACTACTCAAATAATCTATAACAAGTTTTAAAAATAGTCTTTCATTTATTACTATTGGCAATACAAACTAGATAGTAAATATAATAAAAGTCTATCTTGGTATATGCTCAGGCTTTGCAAAGTGAGTTCAGTAGATTGAAAATGAGAGAGAGTAAATAATGACATTTTTAATAGTATAGTTAAGACTGTGGAAGTTAATATAAAAACATAGTAGACTATTTTTCTTCTTAATAAATAAGACTAGCATACTATATGAGAATAAGGTTAGTTGAATGAAACTTGTATTGTATCAGAGTAAAAAATAGTGGACTTTATTTTTATTTTTTATTTTTTATTTTTTCTTTTTTCTTTTTTATTTTTTCTTTATTTTCTTATTTTAGACTTAAAGTTAGGATATAGTGTGACATCACATGTGACTATCACATATGTCACAGTCATGATCACATGATCACATAATACATAAAATAACATAGAAAATTCCAAGACAATGATATTATATAGTATATTCACCACATATTAACCTTATGAATAGTATACTACATAATGTTTAGAATAGGTTAGTATTAGTCTTATACAGATCAACTAGCTAGCATATATAAGGTAGACACTTTGTACTAGAAACTTTATTAAGTTCTCTTATATAAACCCTATATAAGTTTTTCTTTTGACTATTTACTAAGTCTTAAATTATAGCATATTGAGAAAAACCTCAATAAATTCCTTTAGAGCCTCTTGTTTGGATACCAAAAGAGAGTAGATAGTGTCAACTAGAGGTTATATACCCTCTTCTAGGTTGATCTTGAAATTATAAGACTAGTAAGGAGTAAGGACTTCAGCTTTGGCTTTACTGAAGACATTGGTAAATTCATGATACTTAGAGAGATATTTAAGAGGTTAGAAACCTTCACAAGCTGTGTAGAGTTTGCTTAGATGTCCAAAGAATGAAAACAGAGTTGAAATTTGCTAAAGTCTGAAAGCTTTAATATACATAAAAAGGCTACCACATCAATAATATTATTATTAGATCATTTAAAGTTAGATATGGAGATCTTAGATATAGGTATGAAAACTACAAGGTCCAATAAATACAGAGAGATATCAAGAAATAATAGAAATTCCAATGGTGTGTTGGCTACAATACATAAGGAAGCAAGATTTTCTTGCAAAAATAGATCAATCTATTTTCTCAGTCAATCAGTAGATTGTATCAGACGAGCCAGTTGTATTTGAGGATCAAAGAGCAGGAGAAATCAAGTAGAATGATATAGAAGTCTAGATTTATATAATTATTAGAGAGAAAAATTACAGACTGTTGTGGCAACCACTAGTCACAAGGACCAATAATCATACAAAGCAGTAAATCTCTCAGTAGGATATCAAGTGGGGATCACAAGAGAACTCAACAAGGAGTCTCTGCTAAATTGCTACCCTATTTATATAAGTTACACATAGTCCATGCTACAAATAATTACTTCTGCCCTAATGTCCATGTGTCGTCCATGAGTACACTATGTGTACACCATGTGGTAGCCATGTAATTAACATGCTCCTTGATGTTATTCATCTAGACTCTTCTAGCCTGCTTTAGTCCACTCTAGGCCTATGACCTCATATCGTGTGACAATTCATGTGACTACAGTCACATGCCTCTTCATTGTCAATAAAAGGAAAAGAAATTCAAAAGAAAAGAAATATAAAATCAAGAAAAATAGATAAAAGAAAAATGTTAGTTCTCACACACATCATAACATAGACAAGATAGCAATTTCAGAAATAGTGCTGTTTAATAAGCTATTAAATAGCTAAAAAGCAACCAGTAAAGTTGCAGATATCTTTAGATTGTGAATATCTATGAACTTCAAGTCTATAAAACAGTAAATAGACCCAGAGTTAATAAGAGCTCAAAATTGGATTTTATTAAGATGGTTCTGACCAAGAACCAAGAAAAAAGTCAGAAAAATAAAGAGAAAGTGGAAGTCCAAAAGAGCAAATATATTGAGCTGAATAGGACTTATTACTATACAGTAAAGTTCAATACAGCTCTTAGTCTGTGTGAAGTCCTGAAAATCACTCTCTATTTCTCCAAGAATTTCTCAAAAGCAAATATAGAAAGATCAACAGCTACTGAAGTACTACAGTCTTTAAGAGTGACTGTTACATCCTGTATTCTAACCTTATCTATTCCAACCTATAGAAACTACTTACCCCTCATCCATACCCTCCAATCTCCTCTAGTGCAGATTAAATCTGTCTATTCCACCTTAAATGTCCTCAATAACTCTATCTCTTGACATTTGAAGATCACTAATAATCAACACTTAGCAGTTACATTCTAGATATTTACTCTAGATACACTAATTAGTATATGATCCAATAGTTCACACTATAATAGTCATTCTGAAAATCAACTAAAACTAGCATCTCTCTTCTAGTGTTAGCAATGATGTTATGACTCAAAGTCCTTAGAATTGGACAATAAGACAAAAACTTATATTAGGGTTTTAACACAAGAGAACTTGATAGAGAACTTTGTACTGGACTGTTTATCTCATATACTAAATCCCCATAATCTGTGCTACTACTACTTTAGCCTATCCTAAATGACCATGTGTTTATCTTAAGATCAGTATGTATTATACATACTATATAACATTATCATTCCAGAACTTGTTACTTCCTTCTATTGCTACCTTGTGACCTGTGACTGTGACTGTGATGTCACACCAAAACCCTGACTCCAGTTTCCAGGATAAAAGATAAAAGAAAAGAAAAGAAAGAACAATAAAATCAAAAGGAAAGTCAAAAGAAACTTAGGTCCAAACTTTGTAAGTCTGACAAATAACATACCTTGCCACCTCCTGGTAGTTTTTTTACTTTCTAAGTCCTCAAGTTCCTAATCCAAAATATATGATCTATGCAACTCATAGAGGTGTTGTGGCAACCACTAGACACAAAGTCCAATAGCGTCACTACAAGTAAATCTCTCAGTAGGGATATCTAGTGGGGAACACGAGTTGTGTATTCACAAGAGAACTCGACAGGGAACCACAACAGTATTCTACCTACTATTTATATAAAATCCTCATAGTCTGTGTTATGACTTCTCTATGTCTACTCTAATATCCATGCCCTGTCCTCATGTCTATTACTCATCTACCATGCATCTACCTCAAGGCCACCATGCCATGTCCATGTGCCCTGACATCATACTCTTTAATCTCCATCATACATGCATGCACTATGTGTACACCATGAGAAACCCATGTCCCTTGACGTCACTCCATCTCTAGACTCTTTCCAATCCTTCTAAACTGCTCTAGACTATTCTCAACTACTCTAGGCCTATGACATCATGTCATGTGACTTCCTAGTCACATGCCTTTCTCTCTCTTATTATAGACTAATAATATAACTACTATCTATATCTTATCTGTCCTAATCCTAACCCTAAATTCTGTCCACACTTTTGTCTTATAACAAGAGGCATAACATATAAACTAAAGCTGAAGATTATTCCAATCCACTTTCTGTATTCTCAAATAATGTATAATCTACTAGTTTTGAACTTCCAAGATACCCTTCCAGATCTTAGATAACAAGATATGAACCATGTCTAATAGTGACTAAGATCTGCTTCTTAGAATTGAAGTCCAGTTTATAGTCTCCTATCCTACAATAGAAGTACAAATTGTTCTTAAGGTACTTCTTAAACTTACTACTAATCAATTTGCTATTGTTGGCTAGTTTAGAAGCCTACAGAGAATTTAATTCTTTCTTAGAAGTAGAGAATAAAGAATTAAAGGCCTGGAAAAGTGATAATAAAAAAGAAAATAAAAAAAGTTAAGTCTTTTATCTTCAACTCTGACATAGTGGTCTTATCCACCAAATTATCTTTTATTTTATTCTTATTTTGAACTTAGAGTTAGAGTTCAGCATGACATTACATATCTGTTACAAGTCACATGATACTGTCACAAGTCATGATCACATGATCATATATTATAAAGAATATTGTAAAAGATTTTAGAATAATAACATTATAAGATAGATGACTTTGTACTTGGAACTCTATTGAGTTTTCTTGTATAATCTCTATATAAGGTTTTTTTATTGACTTAACTCTGAGTCTTCAATCATAATACACTGAGAATTAATTTGTCTAATTTTAAGAGCCTATAGTGTATTAGCAGAAGATGTTAGAGCTGAAGATAGTGGACTCTATTTTATTTTCAGTTTTCTTCTCATCTTTATTTCATTTTTCTTTTATTTTCCATTGTAAGACTTAGGGCTTAGTGTGACATTACATGTCACTGTCACACATCAGTCACAGTCATGCAATCACATGTCATGATGGAAAGTGGTAGAAAGTTCTGGAAGAAATGATGTTATACAACTTTCATTTTTTATCTTTCTTTCTCTTTTTCTTTCTTTTACTTTTACTTTTACTTCTACTTTTTACAGATAATAAAGAGGCATGTGACTGTAGCCATATAACATATCATATGAGATGATATCAGAGGCCTAAACTCAAGGAGAATGAGGCATGTTAATAGCATGTTTACCTCATGGAAAACACATGGTGTACTCATGGTTAAGGCATAGACATTAGAGCAGGAGTATTTATCATTAGTAAAGACTAGAGCCTTTTAGTATATAAGGTAGACAATCCTATATTGAGTTCTCTTGTGTTAACCTTAATACAAGGTTCTATTCATTGATTAACTCTAAGGTCTTTGAGTCATAACATGTATGGTCACAACTTCAAAAGATGAAACAAAGTCCAAAGAGAGTGAGTGCTAATGGTGGTAAAATACTAAAGATCAAGTTTAACAATTTCTCTTTTCTTATCAAAGTCTTTCTTATTTTCTATTCTAATTCTTCTATCTCTTTTCTTTTCTTTTCTTATTTTGGACTTAGTAAAAGAAAAAATATATAATTGTTATAACTTTAAGCTATGTGTTAAGCAAAAGACACACTCTTGTATTGAGTAACACAAGAGAACTCGATAGAGTTCCTAATACAACTTTCAACTTTATATACAAACTAACAATGGTCCATGCTACACTTCTTCACCCTACTCTAAACAACCAGGTGTTTGCCTTAAGATCAACAAGTATTAACCATGCCATATGATATCTTCTTCTTCTAGGACTCTCTACATTGTTCTATCTTGTCATGCTCACATGTGACTTGTGTTACCTTGTCATGTGACCTGTGACAGTATCATACTTTGTCTTCTTTGTCTTATGATTCACAATAAAACCTAAGAGAAAATAAAATAAAATAAAATAGAAACTAAGTCCATTGTCTTCAATTCTAATAGTGATGTCATGTGTAACTTTCACATAACTTATAATATCTAGAGTAGACTAGATATAAAGTATACACAGACCATATACCAGAGGTATATAAGATATATCTATACTAGGAACTTGTCAAGATCGTTGACGGTGGACTTCATTTTTTATTTTCTCTTTTTTATTTTATTTTATTTTTATTTTTATTTTATTTTCTATTTTCTATTTTTAGAACAACTCAGGTTAGGGTTTATCAGTCATGCTGTCACATCAGTCACAACTTGATGGCAAAGTCACAAGACTGATTACGGGACTCGGGAGAATGGAGTAGAAGGTTCTGGAATAAAGTGATGTCATACAGCATGGACAACATATGTTGGCCTTATGTCATACACATGGTCATTAGGGTAGGGTGCACAGTAGTAAGCACAGACCATAAGTAGTAATATATAAGATAGACTAGTTTGTAAAGGGATCTCTATCGAGTTCTCTTGTGTTACTCAATACAAGAGTTGTTCTATTGTCCAACCCTAAGGACCTTAGTTTATAACACTTTAACTCTGACAAACTTGGCATATAACACAAATTTATCTCTACTCTTATCTTCTTATCCAAATCTAGTACTACTAAAATTGGTTCTGTAATAAACTTTTTCTTCAATATCTCAAATAACTTCTTCTACCTTATTTATTAGAGTAACTAAGTCTATAAAGTTTTGCAGACTTTCCCAAACTTTAGGAGAATCTAAGTATTGATTAATATAGTGCTGGTAAATACACCATTTATCTCTAGGAGAACCTAAGCCAAAGAACAAATGATATAAATATCTGTAAAATTGAGGTATACCTTATCACCAGACTGAAAAACTAGTACAGGGGTCCATCTTTGGTTATAGCACTAGATCATATTCTCCTATAATTAGAACCTTGGCAGTATAGTTCAAAGCCTATCTAGGGTAGGTAATCTGTCTAAGAGAAACAAACATTGCTTAGCAGAAGCATGGATGTAGTTGTTATACTAAAACTTTATTATAGACAAGAAGTCATACTAGTTACTTTGCTACTCATTTACAAACACTCAAAGATACTAATTAAGCTTTTGGTTAATATATTCCATCTTTTTGTTTGACTGGAGTACCACACTATAAATAAAACAATCTCAATTCTGAACATGTAGTAAAGTTCCTTGGTAAAATGTGTAATAAACTACAGACTTCTGTCTCAAACTATATAAGTGAGAAGACTATACAACTTCCATACATAGTACAAGAAAAGCCTTGTGGTATGCTTCACAGTGATAGTAGTGTAAGTTAGAATAAAATATGTCCTCTTAGATACTGAGTTTACTACCATCATAACTATATCAAACCTTGCAGACTCTGAAAGTTCCACAATGAAGTCTATACTGATAGTTTCCCACTAGAAGTCAGGTACTGGTAGTAAATGCAACTTCCTAAGAGAAAGATAACATGCCAGCTTGGTATGTAAACAAAGATCATATGTGCTAACATACTAGCTAATTTATCTCAATATCTGGGGCTATCAATAGTTCTGAAAGACTAATTCCAATGTTTGCTTGTATGCTTCACTATCTTGAAGTTGTAATAAAGCATGACAATCCTGTAGCAGAGATTTGTGGTATTGAGAATGTATACCTTTCTACAAAACAAGAGCAGTTCATTTCTCTCTAACCATTCAGAAGATTGCAATAACTTCATTGTTGTTGTACTAGAAAACACTTTTCCATAAAATAACATACTCTTATAAAATTATACCAACTTCAGAGATGGTGTGATAACAGTTAGACAAACTAGATCTCATGCATAAAGTCTTTGAGGATAGAGAATACCATAAAGCTTATAAAAAACTAGCTATGAAGAACAAATGCTTGCAAGCACAATTGGAATCTATGTAGGTGTCTGGAATACAAGACAAGATATAAATACAAGCAATCAGAAACGTAATGAGCCAAAAAGAAACTTGTAAGTAGGAATGGCTAGTAGAAAGAATTAAAAAGAAAGAGAATTGTTACTCACAAGTAGGAAAAAGTTATCAGGCTAATGTTGGGTTGTAAATAGAGAAAGAACTATGTACTTTCAAGATCTCAGACTTGTTTTTGTTATTTGTTCAGTTTCCATTCCTTACATTTTCAGACTAACATATATATATCACAAATAGAAGGAAGACAAATAGAGAGCCCCTATTTGATAATCCCCACTTATTAATAGTTTAATTGCTATTTCTTGAGTATATGTCACTAGTACCAAGCTATCACTTTTGAACAAGTTTCTCAAAGAGTTCTAGTAGCCTAGGAAAGGCTAGCAAAATAAGTATCAGTTGATAATCGATTATAAGATTTAACTTTGTCAGATGCTGTTCACACCAGAGATAGAATTCTGCAAAGTGGACTCAGAGATGTGTGGACTTGTAGAATGACTTTGGCTTCAGCTTATGTACTGCACCATCTGTCTGTTATGTGGTCACAACTTCAGATAAAAGGAAGGAGTCTGAGATGGAAGTGAGTGCAGATTGGTGTGTCACTGTTGAACACTAGAGATTGAGTTCAATAAGAGTTATCTTCATTGATTATCAGACTAGTAAATTACAATGTAACTACTAGTCTTATATACAAGGGCTATACTACTAAACCCTGAACAGAGATTTTAGTGGTGGGACACTAACAGAAGCATGACTCTGCCATGGGAGACCAAGTTGGATAGAAGTATCTCTGTCATGGAAGATGGAATCTCCAGATTGTTGCATTACTGTCATATAAGCATGTTGCAAAGAAGGTGGCTGTTGTGGAAGGCAGACTTTTAGATTAGATGTTGATAAGAAGTATCACTATGGAGATGTATTTTCTGAATGGGTAGACTTGGCATATGACAGACTTGAGGGATGTCTTTGAAGTGCATTACTTGGAATAAATAATATTATTGTAGGCTCTTAAGGAACTATACAATCTATTCACTATATTTTCCAAAGAAGCTTGTTATATAGTATAAGGTTCACTATTTAGGAGTATTTTAGCAAGGGAACACATACATGAGTAGATATTCATTGTTCATTTCTTTTGACATTTTTTCTAACTATACCTTTTTGTGTTTATAAGTACTCTTTCAGAGGTTTTATATGTTTTAATCTTTCATTCTTGTTTTTATTTTTTCTACAAGTTTCTGATACTAATATTATCTTCTTTTAATACTTTAGCATGTAGTTAAAAGCTAGTGTTACATAATTTTTACTATATTCTAGTAAACTCCTTTTTTCTGCTTGATCTCTATTATTATCATATTATAAAGTTTATATATAGCTCATGCTACTGATTTATCCTACTCACCAAATCTATTTCCCCATCAGATGTCCATCAAGAGAGCCTTTTCCTCACTTTCCATCATAGTACTTTCTAAAACATAAACTGCAAGAAATTCTGGCTTAAGCAATACTATACTCTGGTTATCTTAGGAACTTGTACTGTGGTCTGCTTGTCTAAATAGTATATCAGACTACCCTAGACTTCTCTAGATGGTAGTACAGTATGAAGTTGAACTGTGCCAGATAAGGACTACTAAGCTTGCTGCCAGTTCAATTTCTTAATACTCATGAAATACTCTAGATTTATATAGTCTATCCAGATTTCAACTGAAATTGTGGCTCTTTCAATAAAATGACACTGCTCTTCTAGTGTACAGATGATTATTAACATTTTCTTATCATATATCTCATAATTGTATTCAACTGGAGAGAGCAACTTGTTAAGGAAAACAACCAGATGATATTTACTATCTTTCTTAAAGATCTAGAAGAACACTGCTCTGGTGGCAAAGTCAGAACCATCTGTTTCAAACCAGAAAGAAGTAGAGATATCAGGGAAGACCAATACTAATACTATAATAATAGCATTCTTGAGCACATTAATAAAGATCAAGCAAAAAAGAGATTATACTAGGGTACAATAAGGACTATGTAGCACTAGTCCTTAACTACATAATAAAGAATTCAAAAAGAACAATATCAGTATGAGAAATTAAGAGAAGAGATTGAAAAAATAATGTAAGAGAAGAATAAAACACATAAAACTCCTGAAAGGATTCTTGTGAATGTAAAAGAATATTAAGAAAAATATTAAAAAGAATATATAAAGAACATCTGCTCATAAATATATTTTCTTGCTAACATACTCCTAAATAGTGAATCTTATACTATGTAACAAGCTTTCTTGGAAAATCTAGTAAATAGATTGCAAAGCTCCTTAAAAACCTCCAAAAACACTATTCATCCCAGATAATATACTTCAAAGATATCCCTCAAGTCAAACCTTATAACTAATGATACCAATTAATACTCAGCTTGCTAGCCTTTCCCAGACTGCTAGAACTCTTTCAAACTTGCCCAAAAATAAAAGTAAGTATTAACAACACTCACTTAAGAAATAGTAAATAAACCATTTATGAGTGGAAGAATTTAGATAGAGTTTTTTACTTTTCTCCTCTCTACTTGTAGTTTATATATTAGTTTAAAAATATAAGAAATGAAACCATAATGGTCTATACTATACTAAACCTAGCCTACTCTAAAGGCTATATATACTACATATTATTGACATGTAGAATAATGTTATTGTTCTAAAACCTTCTATAATATTCTTTATAATATATTATTGTATAACTGTGATTTGTGACATTGTCATGTGACTTGTAACTAATGTGTAACACTGTGTCATATCATGTAATATTTTGTAATAATTACATATAACTTTTTTTTTAAATCAACAATTTATTACACAAAGTATGAAGGCAGGCCATGATAGCTACATCGTAACTACTTACATAACAACCAAGCCTACATAAGAATGAGAAAAGAAAGGAAAAAAAGTAAAAGTAAAAGTAAAAGACAAAGAAAATGAAAATATCTAGAAAAAATAGCAAAGAAGTCTACTCTAAGCTGATCAAGTAATGGGCTTTGGGAAAGCAAACACATTAGGATTTAATTCAAGGAACATGATAAAGTAACCAATTGAATCTCTTCTCAGATTCCAGTACTCATTAAATCTTTTGCACTCATGTAAGATGTAATGTCTTATTTCAATAGAATATTGCCCACAAGAGTAGCTAAATTCTTCCCTAGGAAAAAACCTAAGTTTGTATTCACCAATCAGAGTGTGATTATTTATTGCTCTTGATGCTCTAGCACATAATAAATTGGATTGGCTGAAGTACTTGAGCCATGAACCTCCTTGTTGTGACAACCACTTATCACAAGGACAAATGATCACACAAGGAGTAAACCTCTTAGTGAGAGTATCAAGTGGGGAATTCACAAGAGAACTCGACAAGGAGTCTCTGCTAAATTAGAGTC
>Ga0157363_1004281_pt1 | contig 13124 bp, 8 predicted proteins | sample AttsexASBM1_FD_111477 | JGI IMG/M metagenome (GOLD analysis project Ga0157363, IMG submission 111477) | Fungus gardens microbial communities from leaf cutter ant in Ribeirão Preto, State of São Paulo, Brazil - Atta sexdens ASBM1 | ecosystem: Host-associated > Fungi > Mycelium > Unclassified ...
AGTAAAATCATTCTTTCCGTGTATATTTTAATTGTTAATGTTTGCCAAAATTTAAGATAGAATCTCGTATAGTACACGTTACACATAATAAAATTATAAATAAAACTCAAGCTAATTAATCATCATTTGTGACTAATTTGAAATATCAGGATTTAATGTAAAAAATGCTCCATCTTTCTGACTAAAATTAATACGTTTTTTTCTTTGATTACAACAATAAAAATGGCATTTTTTTACTCCACTTTTGAAATATTCAAATAAACATTAATAAAGTTTTAAAATAATATCATAAAATACTTCATACATTTGTATTCTCATTTTACTCTCATAAAACTCACTTCTAAAATATCCACCAATTTGGACCGATTCCGTAGGTTTCGATCAGTGACATTTCAAAATTAACGTAACGGAACGATATTTCGATATGATAGGAATGACGAATAAATGATAAGATTTTGTCTCACGGCGCGTCGGTGTTTGCTGGAACGCATCCAAAGTCGCGTGAGGGGGCCGTGGTTCCCTCTTCTTTCGATGTCGCGACACCGAAAGTGGCATTGTACGCGTCTGAGACCACCAAAGAGTGCAGTAGCACGGAATGACGACGAGTTCTTTGATCCTCCCTCGAAGAGGCTACATGCCGTCTAACGGGATTACCCCGCCCCGTGTAATTGCTCGTGAATGCGCAGATATACTCGCGACAATGGGTACACGTTGATGGGACCTCATCGATTCGAAGTGACGTGAAACGAATCACGATACAATACGCAAGATCGATCTGTAAAAACAACTGCTTAATAAGTTAATAAGTTAACAACACTTTCGCACGGAGTGTACTTTCTGTTAATTCATATGACGTATTTATTATTTAAAGGAATTTGAACGACTTAAAAATGTAGGTGGATTATGGATTTGAAAAAATTGAAATTTATTTTCTGTAGTAAGAATATTGAAAAGCTCATTATTTGTTAAGCCTTCGAAGCTAACACTTATATTTGATTCCTATCACTAAATACAGAGATGGAACATAATCCTTGAATAAACATAGATGTAGAAATTAAACAATAAAAGTTCTTAAAGAATCTGTTTACAGTTAACATTTGAAAAATTGTTTAAAACTTAGAACCTCAAAGAGTTTTTTAATTTCTTATTTCCAATTGCTTGCAAGTTAAGAACCTTGATATCTCAATATTTTTATCGAAAAAAAGCGAGATCAAATTTATCAAAGAAGCTATAAATAAGAATTAGAGATATTTTATAAGAACACACTGTGAAAAGAAATGTGCTTTATTCTTGTTACCATTTTTTAAACACTTAAAGATGTTTTAGTTTTAAACTTTTTCAATAGACAAAACACTACAACAACCTCCTTATAGTCGAATGTTAAACAAGGATGAAATGATGTACGCGAGCATTGCATTATTAAGTGAAACGCATCCACAGTGTTTTAAATCCAAACACATAGAGTGTTGTGTCTATTGACAAAATTTAAAACTAAAACATCTTTAAATGTTTAAGAACTGGAGACAAGAATAAAACATTTTAATATCTTAAACACATAAAATTAAACACTTCTTTTTTCAGTGCAGTGTATCATAATAGGTTTTCCAAAACGATAACAGATAACAGATATTTAGATAATTCAACAAATTTCGCATCGTTTATTATCTATGTTATAAATTTGATGGAGCTATCATCAGTGATACCCGTTGTACATGCTGTCGATAGGACTCGATCGCGGTGTCGAAGTTTGCGTTTAGAGAAACGAGCGCGACGACTCGAAGCCCCGCGGCTATACTGATTGCGGCGGACCCTACGACCCGTACAGACCCGGGAATGGCGTCCCCGACCGGCCGGGACCCTCATCCAAGGACGTACCCGCTTCCCAATCAGAAGCGAAATCAGATTGTTTAACACAGCGGACACCAACTGCTATTTAAAGGCAGCATCTGCCCCATGGGGCTTGCTACATTCCGACGCGACGACGTTCTATCGTGGAAACCGTTGTCGAGAATGTTATCATTATGGGGGAGCATCATTCGCATTGATTCTTCACAAATCGATACATATTGGCGAGAATATAAATGAGAACGAATATTTCTTACAGTTCTTAACACTTACAAATGACTTGTCAGAAAAAACTGTCCAGAATTGTCCGATTCGGTTCTCTTTGAAATATATCATTAAATATAAAAACTTAAGAGATATGTGTTTTTTTATATTAGCCCAATCTCAAATTTAAGGGGTGAAACCCCCTCAAAATGAATAGGTATGGGAGTATTATTGAAATATTAAATTTTTGAACAATCTAAATACACAGTTATAAAGCTATATAAAACCATAAAAGTTTTGTCTAAAATATTTTTCTTCTCATCGTTTTGTTGATAATTGGAATCAAAGCGTTAGTTTTGAGAGGTTGTTTCAGTTCTTAAATCTGAGATTGGGTTAATATAAAAAAATACGTATCGATTTTTATGTTTAAGAACATATTTCAAAAAGAATTGAATTAATCCGGATAGTTGTGACAGACCATTTGTTAGTTTAATGTCTATTCTGTGGAATAAATGTATGCGATAATAATCAAACTATGTACCTCCCCTCCCCCGAATTTGCTTTTTAATTTTCTTTAAACAAAAATAGATGCTCAGTTGAAAAATTCAGATAACACATTTTATTAGCTAAATAAAATTTTAACAATTAATTTTCAGTTCTTTATCACTTGAATAAAATTGTAACATAATTATAATATGCTGCATTTTATTTTTAAAAAAGTATTACAATAGTAATATAGGTAAATAATAAACAACTAATAAAATATTTAAAAATGATTTTGAAACTTATAAAACTTGAAGTGTTGAACCATAAAAAATGCGGAGATAAAAATTGAATATGAATAAAATGCGCATTGATGCGTACGTTAATGACGATCTTCGAGCCAATTTGGAAATATCGCAATCCCACTGATTTTCGAGTAGAGCCAACCGACTGACCTTTGCAGGCTATCGCCTGCGAGCTGTAACGAGCCAAAATTAAGGGGCATTGTACCCTTAAACAGATTGCACACGTCCGTGCGTGAACGTGACCCCTAAGGCTCTTGAACGAAAAACGCTCGCACGAAGAGGGAATCCTCGTATGATAAGACGAAGAGAGGAGGCCTACACTACGACGGGGATGACATGGCGACGAAAACGAACGGGGAGATAAACGTACACGTAGCACACTCAGCCCCGTGTGTTTGCCTACACGGAAATCCTCTCTAACGGATTCTAACGCTCGACCGAGTTTGCACTTTTTCATCTTCGGACCGATGACTTTCCTCCCGCGATCGAAGTATTCTCGAGCCACCACTACATGAAAGTGTTTGGAAATCATCTGGCATCTCCTTCGACAGATAATTACGCGTGTGTTGTGATGGGAACTATGGTTTAAATTGAAATTCGCGAATGAATCGCACAGTCATATTTTACTGTTTTATTTGAATCCAGATCTCTTTTCATTTCTTAAAAACGAATCATTCATCCTAAATATATTTCTTCTTGTAAAATTTTGATGGGGAGTAATGCATGGATGCGAAACATCCTGTTTCAGGCTATGGAAGCAGCTTATCAAAGACAGCACTGGACACGCACAGCCATCTCAGGCAGCCTGGTATGTAGTAGGTAGATATTTTTGAGAAGTTAAAGCGTTCACTCATTTAACTCCAGCTAAAATGAATTCTAGTCAAAGATATTCGGTGAATTAATTTAATTAAAATCTCTACGTGTTAAAGTCACTAGTATAATATCGATCTCTAAAATAAAAATGATGACAAATTTTTAAGATATGAAATTTTTTATTTAGTTATCCCAAAAAATTATTCCAAATTTCATTATAGATGATAGCGTGTAAAGTCTATCTCGCATGATCTGTAATTTGAAACAAAATTTCGTATAGATTTTTATTTATAATTTTATGTAATTTTATATCAAACTATGTGTAAATAATTATTGTACTATCATATCTAACAATTTGCAATTTTTCTGTAATAATAAGATATGGTCCTTGTTTCATAAAATAATAATCCTTATTCTCTTCATGTGTGTTCTATGTTATGACAAATTATGCATTAATCTTTGTTTTGAATTACAAATTAAGTAGATCACTTGACATGGCTTAAATCAAGGACTGAGAGTACAAGGTCTCTTTTTTCCTGAAAAGCAGGTTTATCTATGCAATAATCAAACAAGGTCACTGTTTCTTCGCGCGTCATCGATTCCTCAGAGTTTCGAATCGCGATGAGAAAAGAGCCTCGAATCCTTGGGCGTAGTCGCATCCCAGTATTTCTCTCTCCCATCAGTTCCCTCGTTCCCGGCAGATAAATGGGTGTACCGCGCCCCTTCCCATTATTAACTTGTAAGTGAATTACCGTTCGATCGAAAGGCGATCACTCCGGCACGCATTCAGCGGATTCATCGAGCGAAACGACCTTTGAGGTCCGGCAATTCCGAATCCGTCCCCATCATCCGCGTCTATCCCCCTCTCATAATCGCTCGACTGTATTTTTATGGGGTTCGTCTTAGAGTTCTCGTATCAGGACTCGTATCAGGACTCTTCTTCGTTCAGACTATCGAAATCATTAAATCGGGACGTTTAACCTCTTCGTTAAAAAGTCTGGGATATTTTTTTTTATTTAAAAGAAATTGTAAGGTACTTTCACTTATACACATTAATTAGACCTATTGTAGATTGTAATCCACAATCTTTAACCATCTTAATTTATAATTACTGTTCATAAGAGTTCATAAATCCCCCCTTTGCTGTAGATTCAGAACAAAATTATTATATAAAAAATTAATATCAAAAATGATTCATATCAAAGTTTAGAAAAATAATATTAATAACGAGAACACTAAACTTTTAAATAAATCATATTTTAACATTTTTAACGTACTTGAGAGAATTTTAATAGTAATTATTAATATGTTTGTGTACACAATAGCACACCGTCTTTATCACAGTTTATAACTAACGTTATCTTTATTCCATTCTTAATCTACGACAACATTCCATGTGAAAATTATATCATAATCTACAGTAATTCTGTAAGTTTGCTCTCTTTTTATTATTTCTTTTTTTTCTATTGATTCTTCCAATTACATTACGTCCTAATATTCACATCCTAATATTGTTATATTCAGTTTCTTGTAGTTTAACATTTGAGTAATTTAATGTTGAGTAAGGGAAATACAATACAGACTGACATGAGTCTTCGAAAATGTTTTTGTTAGTTAATTTTCTTGATTTGAGATATTAACGGAGTAACGAAAATGCTTCAAAATATAGAAACACAGTGGCAGATTATGAATTACTTGCCATTTTAATTTTTCCTTTTTGCCAATACTATTAGGATTATTTGCGACTTCTTTCACCTTTTATCATTTTGACATTCTAATCTTTAATCCCCTATGACTTTTCATGTGTAATTGAATTTCATTTCTTGTAAATTATATACGACGGAAGAAAACTTGAAATTAGTTTCGTTTATTTTTGTATTTATTAATGTATTTAAATTCACTTAATATTTTATATTTTTCTTCATTTTTGCTCTTCATTAATTCTTTTTCTTCTATTATTATAATGTTATACGCTATATTTAAAAAATTCTAAAAATATAATTTTATATAAAATATTTGTGTTATGTTACTCATTATTTCAGACAATAAAATTCTAATTGTACTTTTGAGCAAAGCTTAGTGTCAAACTATTGCGCAATATTGCAAATAAAAATTGTTATATCGAGTCGCTTGTCTAAACCTCCGAAAAGCTTAGAAGACACTCGTGTCGCCCTTTAAACCACTCCGTCGACAGTTTCTCAAATTGAAATTATTATGATCCAAATGAATTCTATTCTATTGTGAGGTTGCGATTATGTTCTTTTGTATGACTGTAGGACCCTTCATGTCTGAGCGGCGGCAAGCGTCGGTGATGACGCATTGTAAAGCTTTTAAAGGGTGATACGGGGGCCCTTGAAAAACAACTGTGTAATGGATAGGTATATCCTACATGAAACTGCGAAAAATTTTATCGTTTGTGCTTATTCACAATGTGAAAACTGAGTTTACGTTTATTGGTATAAATCACGCAAATATTTTGCTCTTACACATAATTAATAAATTGTAGTATTAGGAATATGATTTAGTTTTGAGGGTTTTGCAAGAGATAAGATTAATGTCAGTGTTATCGAAGACGTTTCAATCACAGCTATTATTTCTTAATACTTTAATATTACTTCATGATATTTAGCCGTTTGCTAACAATAGACGCAGTAAACATCGTATTTATATCGTTTAAAAAATGAAACTTCCTAAAGAGCATTTTCGACATGGATTGCTTTTGTTTTTTAATCAGAAGAAAATAACGGCTGAAGTCATAGAACTCTGATAGAAACTTATGGTGATGTTCATCAATTAAGACGTGTGAATATCAGTTCTGTCGATTGAAAAGTGGTTTTCAATGTTAACAATAAAAGAAAAATGCAGATTTGCAAACATTATTAAACAAAAATCCACTACAATTTATGTCAGAACTTGCCAAAGAATTAAATGTTGATAACAGTTATTAAATGTTTACGTGATATGTTGTTTAAATAAATCAGTTTTTGAGAAAAAAATCCTCAAAATTACACTCCTAATAATATATTTTAAGAAGGGAGGATACTTACTACATACTTGACATACTTGACATACTTGACTAGTATCAAATTTAATCTCGTACTTGAGGATAAAATTCCCTCAAAACATATTTACTCAAGCAATCTAATAATTAAATAAATATGAAACTTGCCAAGTATTGTAAATCTCTTATGACCCACAGATCCCTATCAAATGTTCGGGGCGACGAGCAGTCGTCTCGCAAGCTCTGGTTCCGGACAGATACAGCTCTGGCAGTTTCTACTCGAGCTTTTATCGGATTCAAGTAACGCCGCGTGTATCACGTGGGAAGGAACCAATGGTGAATTCAAGTTGACCGATCCCGATGAGGTGGCGAGACGATGGGGCGAAAGAAAGTCCAAGCCTAATATGAATTACGACAAATTGTCGAGGGCCCTGAGGTGAGTTTCAGGAAAATCTCTCCCATCGCACCGCGCCGGTTCACAACTCGCAACAACAGCGGCGCGTTTTTCCCGAACGTCAAAATGGAAAAGCCATTAACGGACCATCATTTATGTTTTGACGAAGTTTCAGAGTGAAAGTAAATTCGTTCGATACGTGAACATTCGAACGTTTTGCGTTTGCTCGCGCGCACGTGTGTGTGTGTGTGTGTGTGTGTATATATATATATATATATATATATATATGTTGGTGTCGCGTCGGGATTCAGGGGGTGGCGAACAAGGGAGAAATTTCAATCATCGACAGTCAGACTGACGATAGACGTGGCTATTATTTTTCCATCAGATCCACTGATTATATTACACGATTGCTCTTTTTGATGTCCCTTTACTAATCGTATAAGAACTCTCTGACAAGCAAGCTCATTTTCAATGTCGAAGTTGAAGACGTTGAACTTAGAATTCAATTTTTTATCGCAAAATTTAAAAAATAATGTCAAATATATATCAATATAAGAAACAACATACACACAATATTTATGATTTTGGAAACAGCAAATAATAAACTGTCTTTGAACTTATCATTAACATGATTTATTATCGTATTATACTTATATTAAATAATTTTACTAAAATTAAAATCATGGCTTTGAAAACAATATATAAATTTTCGTTTTATTTGATGAATTTTTAAGTCATCGCGTAACAATTACAGTTATCTCAATTTTCTAAGTTTGATGGCAAATGTGCCAATAAGATAATAAAGCTAATGAAGAAAAGTTAAAGATTTTGAGATAGTCCCCGAAATTTAGATATGCTGTCCAATTTTTTAAGAAAAATCCACAGAAATATTAGCTTCAAGCTCCTGAAAATGTAGATCTATTATCACTCAACATTAGAACTCATAAAATCTAAATGGAGCGTCCGGTCTGTTTGCAGGTATTATTACGACAAGAACATCATGACGAAGGTGCACGGCAAGAGGTATGCGTACAAGTTCGATTTCCAGGGGCTGGCAGCCGCGACGCAGCCGGCAGCGGCCGATCCGGCGGCGTACAAATACCAGAGCGAGCTCTTCATGTCCGGTTACGGTCACGCAAAGCTGAACCTGATGCCGCCGCCGGCAGCATCGGTCTCGGTTTCCGTTCCCGGCGGTCTCTTCCAATCGGCATCGAGCTACTGGTCGACGAGCCCGGGCGCCAACTTGTATGCCGGCCATCACACGGCCTCCGGACACGTGCCACCTCATCTCGGCACCTATCCGCATTACGCATGACCCGCCGCCGAGCACTGGGGTGCTCTCGGCACACCGCGTTGAAATGTTTCTACTGAAAAAAAATGTACGGAGCCGCATCTGCCACCGTCGTCGTCACCACCGCCGTCGGCAGCATGTGAAATCGTAAATTGCGCACCACTCGGCCCCTTATCCCGCCCCCGCAAGCTCGGATCGCACATTGTTTCAGGTACTTGCACGAATCTGTCCATATCGCGTTATATTGTTTGCAACATTATCCTTTCGTAATCACAAAGCGATCGTATTTCCAATGATTCAAATGAATGCGAGTAGCAAAGTAAGTATGACAATAAGTTTTGTAGCGTCTTTTTCTCCCACACATGGGGAAGTATAATTAAACATGCAATCAACATGTTGTCTCTCTTATATTCAATGTACATTTCGTTTTGATAGTGTTCAACAACGCTCATCAATTGTTTATTTTATTTAATAAGTTATCTCTCGACTCTGCGTCAAAAATATCGTCAAGTAATACTTTTGAAAAACAGAGAATATCAATATCAAATTTCTCATAAATTTCTAATAAATTTAATGATGAAGAAATTATAAAATTTTGAAAGACATTTGCAGAAAAAGGAGAAACAATAGCGCGTGATATTGTTTCAAAATGATACAAACATTTATTGAGTTGAAAGAACTTTCAACTGACATCTCTACCGATAGATACATATTTCAATTGAAGAGTTTCAAGAGTGCTTCTAAACGTGGAAACATGAGATGTTTATAGTGTGTAGGAGAAGCCTACTTTGAAAGAGATAACATTAATTTAAATGAGTGAGTTACATTCGAGTCTAACTTTAAATTTTATTTGTGAACTTAACTAACTTTTATTTGTGAACTCGGCCCATGTTTTCTGATGTACATCTGACAATTATAAAAATACAAATTTTGTTGCAAAAATCACTCATAGATATATTTATATTGAATTTAAAAGAAGTAAATAAAGATATTTTCACTGACCAACTATTAATGAGTTATGTACAACAATCTAGATCACTATCGGTCGTCAGTAGTAACATAGCTGGTATAATCAAACGTAAGTAGTAGACAATCCCGTAAGTAATAACGAACGAGTAACAGACATCCGTTCAGCGATGCATGAAAAGAATGGCTAAAATAACTAAAATTTAGATTTACTAATAAGAAATAATTTTATTGAAATCAAAATAATTATATAGGTCAAACTGGTTGCTAGAATATTAAAACTCGTTGCAGTATTATCATTGAGCGTTCTACATAATTATTTTGATAGTTTAACAAAATTATTTTCAGATCTGGATTCAAATTTATATCACATGCAAAAATCTGTAATATATACAGATTTTCATTACATAACTATAGTATTTTCGTATACTATAGAATTTTTTATGTGATATTTTTCGAGAAGGTCCCTATATTCAACTAAATTTTTAAATACTTTAGCAAAGTTGTTTCTTTCATTCATTCCTTCCGTTTCTTCCACAGAATTTATTAAAAATACATATTCTTTTTATTAAGAAAATATTTTATTTAGAAAACAAGCTTTTTTAAACAAGCTTTGTGTATAATCATTAAAGTTTCCTGTTATAGAAAAATTTAATGAAGAAAAAGATTTTTCTATGCAATCAAACAACAGCTTTTTCAATTTTACTTTTTAATTTTTAATTTTTATTATTTTAATGTAATATTTATATAATACAGCGATTTCTTTATTTGTTAAGTAATTAAAGCAGTAGATACGAGACATATTTACGCGAGTAATATAACGTGTTTGGACAGATTAAACGAAATCGATACGGTCTTAACAAAGTGCAATACCTAAACAAGCTTAAATAAGATACCGTTGCAACTTTTCCAGTGCAATGCCTAAACAACATGTAACAATCAGTGATTATTATACGCGCCGCCATACAAAAGCGACTCTGACGTAATGATTGCACTACGGACTCTCTAATTCGCGGCCGACGGGGTGCGCTCAGAAAAGAAAAAAAAAAGATTATTGTAAGAACGTTGTACATACAGTATAATGCATTACGTTAGTACAGGGTGTGCGTCCGTGAGAAAATTCACATGAATCTGTTTACCGTTATCGTGTTGCCGTAAAGAACACACACATGCATCCTTGGATGAATTTTATCAATTCAAATGCTTGTGTTTAAGTTAAGCGTCAGTCTCTCAATGATTCTTTGCCAAATATCTTTACCAAAGAAAATTAACTCCCTTATGATTTGCAGATAGTATGTTAAGTGACAAAAAATGTAATTTAAAACTTGTTATATGTATAAACATTATTTCTTTAATATTCATTTACCATTCTTCGACATCGTTTGTCATTTTATCTAGTCATGCATTTAATGGTCTGCGTTTAGAAAAAGCAGCTTTATGACTGCTTTGAAATTCTTTAATATGATTGGTTTATATTTAGATCCAACGAAGAATTAAGGAAAAGCATTCAAGAAAAGTACATAAAGTACACAAAGTAACAATAATATAATCAATTTTACACTCAACAATATAACTGTTACGTATATGTGTTACATTTATATTATTAAATGTGAAATTATAATATTGATGTTATGTTACTATTAGTTGATGTTTAGACAATCATTTTAAAAAATCTGACAATAGTTGTAAAACTGCTTTTTCTGCTGAATACAGCCAATGTTTATTTTATTTTTTTTTATTAAAGTGTGCATCAATCTCATTCGCCAAGATATTAGCTAGAGAGCAAAATATATATAATCGCATGACGGTAAATTGAATATGCGAAATCGTTTGGTCCAAGGAAACATGAACTCGTACGCGAAAGGAGCTGACAAAATTCCACGAGCATCGTCGGCGTTTACATTTGGATTAAATCGGGCATGTGTACATTAAAACGCATTAAAATCTGTCGATAATGAATCACAATTTCAAACGAGATCCCGCTGCTGTTTGCTCGCAGAATGTACTCATGTTCGATTCAGACTAAAGCTGATACGTGTATCATAAACTCTTTTAACTTATTTGTTATGTAAAGAAATGGGTAGAGATGCTACATAAAAACAAATCAAATGATGGGCGTGTAAGAAATGATCATCGAAGTATAATATTTGTACATTTATTCAGTCAGTATGTCGGTGCTTGCTTAAGCGTAAAAATCGTTCGTTCCTTTGATGTAATTTTACAACGAAACCGCGTTAACCGTACATTCTCATCATCCGTCATCGAGAGAGGCGTAGACGATAATCAAAAAGTACAACGTTTAAGTCATATCAATTGACGGCATACGCAATCAGAATCAAACTTTCACCCCATCCTTTTTAGAAATCACATAAAATATGTGGCCTCTCTACTCATATCGAGACGAAGGATGGATTGCCGAAACCGAATTCGATCCTGAACAAACCATAGCATAGAGATTCGTACTTTGGAAAAAATTATCATATTAAATCATTTAAATATAAATGATAACTTCTAATTTTTTTTATTTCCGACAAAAAGCAACCCTACTCCTTATAGAAATTTAATTTTGCTAATTAATCAATTAATCACTTATTTTCAGTATTAAAATAATGTTAACAAAATGAATGATTAATTGGCCAAATACTATTACTGAAAGAAATTGGCTGAATATGACATAGCATTTTTAATTGGCTGTAGCAGCCAATTTTTGATTGCGTTAATCTATCGAAATCTTATATCATTGCAGACAGGCTAACGCAACCAAAAATTGACTCCTGTAGTCAACTAAAAATATTATGCCATATTTTACCATCTAATTTGCTGCAGCAGCTAATCTTTTCTTTCAGTATAGAATTAAATTTCTACAAGGAAAGAGGAAATATAATATCAGAGTGCCATTAAATACAACTTTGTTGCATTGTTTAGCATTAACGAACATTATACTAATTAAAAAAGGTTGCAGAAATTTAGACTTCTGAAGGAGAAAAAAAATCATCAATTGATTTAATATTTAACCTGTTTAAAATCTGTTCATAAAAAACAATATTCTTGAATTAGATCTTATTGCAAGAACGAACGAAGATTTGATAATCTGTCTGTAGAATTGTTGTATCATAATTAAATAAAATCATTTAAAAAACGTTTTTGGCAATTAATAAAGAAATAATTTTATGAATAATATTCGTACACAAGTATTCTTCATTTAATGCTTAATTTTTTTAAAGTTGTCTTCTCCATAACATATCAGTCGAAACAAAGTTTAATAAAAAAATTAATTTAAAAAACCTAACCCAATGAGAAATGATAATGAAATCGATGTCGAATCGATGTTGATTTGATGATTTCGATTCCATTATTATTTCTCACTAATTCATTTGAATGAATGGTAACGCAAAATCCGTTCTTGGACAGGCTATTCAAATAAAAAAAAGTAAAAGAAACAAAAGAACTTGCAGTATAGGTCGTAAATATTGACTGAATACTTTTCAGCAAAAGACACAGGTAACACAGTATAAGACAGTAAATTATTACATCATTATTGTTTGCCAATGCTAACAGAATTAGAAAACAGAAATAAAATCATCACTATGTAACATTGAGTTATATTATCAGTATTATACTAGCGATTGGAGATTGCATCTACAATCGCGTTTGCGTTTCTTGACCAATCAAAAAGAAAAGCTGTTGACCAGCAACCTTCCTTTCTGATTAATCGAGAAATGAAAACGTAAATGCAAACGCAACCTCCAATCTAGTGTGATATCAACATTACATTACAGCTGCGGTCAAAGTCTCACTATAAATGCTTTGAAGCATTTG
>Ga0157363_1004282_pt1 | contig 13124 bp, 5 predicted proteins | sample AttsexASBM1_FD_111477 | JGI IMG/M metagenome (GOLD analysis project Ga0157363, IMG submission 111477) | Fungus gardens microbial communities from leaf cutter ant in Ribeirão Preto, State of São Paulo, Brazil - Atta sexdens ASBM1 | ecosystem: Host-associated > Fungi > Mycelium > Unclassified ...
AATACATTATGTGAATTCGTTGTCGAAATTGTTGTTATAATTGCGCATCAATCCGCGCTGATTCTCATTGCCTTATATTTTTCAATGTACAAAACTTCTTCGAAATAAAAAAGTACAGTTGCAAGAACTTTCCCAGCTGACAACCGATGTCGGTGACCTTCATTTTTAACTTCTCGTTCTTCTAAAAATTGTTTGTGCCACGCGTACACTTAAGTTTTCTTAAGGATGTTGTCCCCGAACTGTGCCTTAAGCATTTTCAAAATTTTGAACAGTTTTAATTGTAAGAAACTTGATAATAATTTGTTGCGCAACGGATGAGGATACCTCTTATTTTGGCATCGTAATACTGACTAAAAGAGTGGTAATGTGGAGTCCTCTATGAGGATCTCCTTCAGGTATCTCTATCTGAAGGGTAACGCTTAGAAGTCACACCCCTCTCCGTTTACCTCACGTACAAAAATAATTCCAGTTTATATTTCATCCTCATATAATCAACTTTGACAATAATACATGCGTATTTTTTTGTTAAATAATGATATTATATCATTAATAGTTAATCGTTTAAAATATTTATATACTTTTACATTTAACTTTGCTAATTTCATGCATATAACAACTACTGTTAGTATGCACTGCAATCGCACTCACGAGCGCAACTTCGTCGCGTATTCGTAGTCAATACTCTTTAATCTTAAGAATTTTCACAACGAGAATTCGTCTGGCCTTAAAAGAATGTTATAGAAAAATTGTCTTTACACGACCACTTCTGTATACGGCGTGAGATCTCGAAACCGAAAGTTTCCGAGCGCTAGGCACGAATGAGCGTGCCGCTCTTTCCTGAAATTAATTAGAATATTTTTCAAACGATCTTCTACTGAACTGCGAAACGTCGACGGCTCTCGTAACCGACAACTCAGTTCCGGAAATGGCAGAAGGGACGGTTTGTGGCCGAGAATAGTTTGGAGGAACGAATAGAGCGATTGCAATAAATGAGACAGTAATTAATAATAGTAAAATGTAACAAATGTATTCTTTGAATTTTCGACTCTCGTTCGTACACGCTCGATAAGTCACGACAATCACGCAACGAGAAGTAAAGGGATTTTATTACTGTAAACACGGCGTGACATCGTGCTCGTCTGCGGGGGCTTCAAACGGTCGTAGAATTGCGGAATTAATGACGAACACACGGACGCCACAATACAGAATTCCGATACAAGCGAGACAATAATTACGCGACAATACTAAACGGAAATGATCAGGCTATAGCTTAAGCGAAAAGTTACTATCTCGATAATATCACAACGAGTCGTCATGGGAGGCGGCGCGTTCAAGTACCATTAACGCGAGAAACGTCATAGCAATTTCACGTCTCACATACGAAAACCGATAAGGATAATTACACGCGCCTCCCCGATATGAAAATTGGCGACCTTACAATTCAGCGGCGCTCGTCTCACCCCGATAATTTTCCTTTAAGTCTTCGGTATGATATCCTGGTTATCCTAGCATTCTACATCCTTCACATGTGTCTATGCAGCTTACTCGCACAAGTGCCGGGCGCTAATCCTTCCGGGGGCACGCAGTGATCGCTATTTCCACGAGGAGCTATTTTCTTATCGTCTAATTGGCGAATTTGCGTATTTTGCGTCCTAGCACGCAGAATTCGACTTGGCAGCAGATTTTCCTTCGGCCGCTTCTCTTTGCTATGCGGGAGATGCGATCGCATCTCGGTGACGGCATCCTAGTAATCGCGGTAGAGGCGGTACCTCCGCTTCCGACCTTGGTTCCAACCTCTCAAAGGAGATCTCCACAAGCTCTGTTGGGGTCCCTCGCCGATACTTGGACGTAGAGTGGCCATTCCTGGCTCTCGCCCTCGTTATCTCTCTGCTTTGCGCTTGTAATATTATGTAATGTTATGGAGCGACAGGTTTTGAAACAAAATAAAAAGTATTAAAATGTGAAGCGATATCATCTGCGTTCCCCTCCTCGTAGGATGCTGTGCGCCCCGGTCAATCCGTTCTCAATCTTTCCTCTCCTGAATTTCGATCCTGATAGTCTTCTTTCTTTATCGTGGAGACCATTTACCGATGAGACGACGCAAAATTCACAAGGGGGTTACCAATTATCCTGTAAAACTCGTAGCACGATAGCGCATGAAAGAATGACAAAAACCGATATAGAAAATCTACGATACGCATAAATATACGAAACAAACGCGAAATAGACGAAATAACGCTAAAAAGGTGCGTCCATCTTCTAAAAAGTTCTAGAAAGAACACAGAACGCCAGAGTTGCGCTGTTCAATCGGGTCTTACGATGATGGACGGAATACGTCACGTCACAACATTAATCTAGCGTAGTACACGTGACCTAATTCGCTATAAGATTTTAGGGGAGGAGAAAGGAGTATTCTAATTACCTTCTAAGTATACTTTTAATATTCTAAGTATATTTTTTAAAATCAACGAATTAATTAGAAGGTATTTAGTCAGAATGGAACATCCTGTTATTCATGTTTCCTGGAACGATGCAGTTGCCTATTGCAATTGGATAGGAATGAGATTGCCAACTGAAGCAGAATGGGAAGTTGCATGTCGTGGTGGACTCTCTGATAGACTTTATCCTTGGGGAAATAAATTAATGCCAAAGAATCAACATAAGTAAGTTGAACTTATATTTATATAATTTAGAATGTTGTAATTGTGAAGGAAACGGGTTTCCTCATTGAATTCAATGAAATTATAGGCTCATTCGATGCGTTTTTGCATGAAATGAACAAATCCGATAGAAAAAAAGTATTGCTTTGCAGTGTTGTTCCGCAAACCGAGATATTAAGTTGATGATTTTAGGAAATCTGTCACATCAATGCTAATACTGCGATATGAGCATGCGCTGTGGTCATCTTCTTAATTCATGTTCTAACTTCGTGTGCATGCGTTTTAGACACTTTGCTGTTTTAAATATTTATTTGCTTTAAAAACACAAATTCTCTGCTGTAAGAACAAAAATTATATTAAAAAATAATTTGTATTTTTAAAGTAGAGAATTTGTTTTTAAAGCAGAGAATTTGTGTTTAATAAAATTGAAAAATTGTGTCATTAAAGCAGACAGATAAATCAGGAAATATCTACAATAAACTATTCATCAAAGATTTTGAAGAGGAAGAAATTAAATAGTTGTTTTCTTGTTTTAATCGATAGTTTTTCTTAACTTCTTAATATATTTCTCGGGTTTGATTTTTCGACTCCATTTTTTTAGGAATCACAGTACCAAGAGTAACAATTTAGCTTTAAAGCTCTTTGAGTAGCAGAGGCTCGCTTATGTTTTTGCATTTAGTAGTAGTTTGCATTCTTACTCTTTAGAGTTTATTCACATGAGTAGACTTACAGTTTAATGCTGAATCCGAACGGCGAATGCGTAAAATCGCATATTTGGGGCGCAGGTGAGATCGAACCCGGAGATCATGAGTCAATCGCACTGAGCGGCGTCCTAATCAACGAGGGATATAAAAATACTAAATTAGAAAATGCTACAAGAGAGACACTTGGAAGTAATGAAAGCAATAGTTTTTTTAATTAAATTAACAAAATTTTTTTATTAAAACTCGAAAACGAGAAACGAAAAATGACAACAGAGCTTTTTTATTGCTGCTGAAATTTCTTACAAAATAAATATCTATCGAACTTTGAATAAAACTGAAGATATAGTGGTTTGAAGATAAATGCTTATAAAAACGGACATTTTTTTCAATTATTATCCTTTTACATTATTTTGAGTGAGAGATCAGAGAGTAATAATAAGATTGTTCGCTTTATGTTGTATACATAATCAACACTTACAGCCAATTCTTTTATTAATTCATTTTCTGTATCTGTCTCTTGGCAGGAAAAATCCAATTTTTCCAAAAATCCAATGAAAAGAATAAATTTCTGATGTTACTTTTTAAAACAAAACAATTAGCAAGAGAAAAAAGTTATCATTATTGAAATATGAAATAGTTACATAACTCTATTACATACAACCTAAATTGTATTACATATAACCTCCGTCTCTCTTACATTGCATCGTTGATGTAAAACAATTTATTTTTATTGTATTACTATTAAATTTGTTAATTATTAGTTTATTATATACATATTATATACATATACATATACAAAACAAAAAAAAACCACTTCAAAAAAGGATGAATTTCATTAAAAAAGTGCTTACTTTGCAACTCGATGATTCTGGAAGTATTAATCGTTTGGAGTTGAATTTAAGTTCATTTTTTCAAGTAAGATACTGCTTTAAATCATTTAACATTTAGTTCTCCGAACACTCAGAACAATGTAGAAAGCAATAACTGTCTATTTTTGTCGTCTTTTTCAAGAAATTTCACTTCTCTTTAAATTACTGTATTCTATTCATAGGTATAGTAAATATTTATTTTTTAGGAAATTTCAGACAAAAAAGCTCTCTTGTCATTTTTCGTCTCTTCTCGTTTTTGAGTTTTAATCGAAAAAAAATTGTTACTTAATTACATCCAAATGCCTCCCTTAGTGCTGTAGCACTTTCTTAGAGTCTTTTTATATTCAAATTTATACTGTCGATGATTGGCCTTTAACACAAGCGCATGTTAAAGTATGAAATGTTACCATAGCACATGTTCGCATAGCAGTATCTCGTGATGGATTTCCTATCTGGAGGAAAAAAATTTTTTTTACAAAATTGAAATACTCTTGAAATTATACAATTTTTGTTAAAAAAATTTTTTGTTATCTTTTATTGTTTGAGATCATAAAAAACTATCATACAGCGCATGCATGATGGAAAGCTAATATTCTTAATTCGTACATTCATTAGAAATCATCGTTAAATTTTGTGTGTATAAAATGAGTGTTGTGAGTTTTCAAAACTCTCTTCTAGTACAATTATGACCTTTAACGGTCTTATCACTTTGTTATTTGCAAATAGAAAAAACTCATTCTACACACACACACACACACACACACACACACACACACACACACACACACGCACGCACGCACGCACGCACGCACGCACGCACGCACGCACGCACACACACACCGCTGAAAATGGTTCATCGAATTTTCTATCGCGCATGATTATGTCAAATTAAGAGAAAACTTGAGCTGCCAATCGCTCTTGTCGCCCGAATGTCACCTTAAAATTTGTTGGCGAATTTTGAATGGCAATTAGCTGAAAGAGGTTTCGTGTCGCGGAGGCAATATGTACGCTGATCGCCTCCACTCTCACTCTCTTAGTTCTTTGTCTTCAAGAAAATCGTGAGAAATTCGTCGAGAAAAAAGCCGCCGAGAAAATCGTCGTGATTTTATTAATTCGTTCGGGTATTGGATGATCCTAAAAGAAACAGTTCGTAAATTTTCGTATATTTCGTAAATTTTTACAAAGTGCATGTGATTATGTCAGATAAACTGAGTTATTAGTTTAAAAGAACAAAGATAATCAATCAAATTATGTTCCGGAATCATCGTTATTTCAAAAATGTATTCTCGAGCATGGTAAATGAACAGTTCAGAGACATCGAGCCGTCCTTGTTCAATCACGCCTGCGGCCGACATTTTGTTCAAAACATGAGTGTATTTCACTCCTGTTCTAATCACGTATCTATCTCAGATGGCACGCGACCTCCTTTGCGCGACACTCGAGAAGGTGATTATCGTGCGTTCTGCGTGCGAAAGTTCAGTTTGCTTCCCAACCCCGATCAATCATTGATCGAGATTCTTAACGAATCTTATCCCGAATATTGAGTGCGAACCATACCGAAGTTTCATTGCATATTAATGCAATATTTTGTCACGTAACGTTATCGATATATCACGAGAGCATTCAGTGCGCGAGAATTATCTGAGTTTCCGGTACCTGAGAATTGTCGGTCTTATTGCTGCTCGCAATCTTTGACTTCTGCGAGAAATTATTCAACGTCGTTCCAAGTGTGAGTTATCTATGCACGCATCTAACCGAATGCATTAATTATCGGATTACGAGCATCGCCTACCGCCTTCGACCAAATCTTAATTCGATTCAATAATAAAGTTAAGACGACTCTCTTTGTTGTAATAATTTAAACAATAAGTTTAAATTATCACAAAAGAGAGCCATCGTTATTATACGCCGCCTTGGCGAGCGAGCCTTCCACAAGTGACACCAGCGTCACAAACACATAAACAAACTTTTTTTTGTTGTGCCGTCCTTGCATTTCACTCGCATTCGCGGTGCACTCTTGTACATTTATAGTTCGGATGGTTCGAAATAGAAATACCATTTTTTTTCAATGGGATGTTTCATTCCTTAAACATGAGTTAGCGCATGTGTAAAAAAATACATATCTCTTTTTGTGTTTAACAACATATTTCACAGAGAATCAAATCGGTGCCGAATAATTGAGTGACGTATCTTGTTAGTTATATACAGAATTCGTCACTAAAATGCGGACAAATCGAACAATTTTTTTAAACAAAATGTTTTTAATTTCAATATTACAAAAAATCCTTTTACCTAGCACTTGAGGGATCCCTATAGAGCACAATTATTATATATATATTAGCCTATATCCTATATTAGCTTGAATAACGGCCTTCTCGATCTGAAACATTCGCACGCACGCTGTAATGTAATGCTATCCATGCCGATGAATGCTGCCACAATAGCGGTCCTTAATGACGTCACATTAGGATACCGAAATTTGTGACCCTTTTAACTACGCTCCACATAGTAGGCTAAGTGATTTAAATTTGAGCTGTTGGAAGGTCAAAATTCCTTGAACCAAAATATATCGAAATTGTCTGAAAGTCAATTTTGAATCAAAATGACTTGCATGAGCCGGTGCACCGTCCTGCTGAAAAACATATGACCTTCTGGACGCCACAGTTTCCATCCACGGCTACATCCATCAGATCGTGCAACGATTGCCTTAGATTATCCGAAATCAGCACTTTCAACGATTGCGGGGGTCCTTGCGATGCATTCTTTCGAGTGACTCTTCCTCGCTGGCATATTGGATCTTCGTTGGACTGTTCTAAAGTATATTTTGCCACAACGTTATAAACGATCGATCTCAGGTGTTCAAAGAACGAATTATTTCCATTGCTGAGCGCCCAGCGCGAAGGCCTTCGATGATCGCGGTTTCGATTATATTCCGCATTTGGTTTCAACATCGCGGCCATTTTGAGAATATGACTGTTTACTAGCATCAAGTTTTCTCGAATGCCAACAACAACCTTTGGCGAACACAATATAGCGGAAAATTTAAATTGAAATTTGTTCGGATTTTAGTGATGCACTCTGTAGTATTTATACAGAATGATTTTAACATATTTCGTCATAAGCAGGTAAAGCGAATCGAACTGAGTCGAAAAGTCATCTACTATTTTGCAGTTTACGCAATAGTTAAAGAAATTAATGTTAGTCGTGCGTCCGCTGGGCCTACTACGCCGGACGAACAGATCGCATAGCGCGCCGGCGGGGCCGCGAGGAGTGGGGATGACTTGGCAGGCGCGCCGTTCGAATTTAGTGACGGCTCGCGGCCGTTTTCTTTCCCTTTAGAATGAATTAAATTGAGTTTTCGAAGAGTTCTTGATCATTTCCCAATTTTCAAGATATTATTTCTAAAGCCGAATATCCGCCATCGTTAACTTGGCGCGCGGGGAGTGGCCGCGAGGCACTAAACTCGAATGGCGCGTCTATCAAGCCATCCCCGCTCTTCGCCCGGCCGACGCGCTATGTGATCGATGAGAACGATAGGCTGTTCTTCCAGCAGTAGTAGACCGGGCAGACGCACTGTATGCTTATCTTTCAACATTAATTTCTCGTTAACTATTGCGTAAATTGCAAAATGGTAGATGACTTTTCGACTTAGTTCGATTCACTCTACCTGCTCATGATGGGGGACGAAATATGTTAAAATCATCTTGTATAATCATGAATTTAATAAAAAATTAACCAAATATTTATGTCAATAGTCGTAAATTTTCATTAATTGTCCATAATATATGTGATCGTTCTTCAATTATCTCTGGGCCCTGATCGATAGCGATCATTTTATCGTACTCTTTCGTTTTCTATTTATATCTTTCAATTAATTGGCACTTTTATATTTTTATCTTTACCGTAAATGTTTGTTAATGTTTTTTCGTATAATATACGAAAATATGTGACGTAAACACGCTAAACTATCTAAAATTTAATATGTTTGTAACGGTCGGTCTAAAATCGTAGCGCGCGCACTTACGTTAGTATTTGTCGTCTCCGCCAGTCTCTATTATTATATTTTTATAAATAAAAAACAAAATTATTAATTTTCTTATTATTTCGTTATTTTTTTATATATTAATAATTTTATTAATAATTTTAACAAATAAAAAAAAGATAAAATTAAAATAAAGATATATAAATACAATTATTTACAGTACACAATTATTACGTTTCTTTGTTTTTAATTGATTAACATAAAGTATTATCAGAACGTTTTCTTATTAATTATTACTTATCAGGAGACGCGATAGTATCTCCGGCCATGTTAAAAAAAAAGTAAAAGACATAAAGACAAGTCTCTTATCCCGAGTCACCAAAGTCCATTTTTGGGAGTACAGAATTAAAAAATATAAAAAATTTTGAATCGTACGTGACATATCCTCGGCGGAAAGACGGCATCGCCACGAGTAATTTGAACTAAAAAAAATAAAAATCAGTCAAGTTGGACAAAATGTGATTTTCATGAAAAATGAAGTAACTCCTTCTCCTTCTTCTCTGTCCGCAATCACATGCACTTCTCTTTTCTCTCACCTTTCACTCATCCCCAATTTCGATCAACTCCACCCCCATCCCCTTCCCACCTCCACTCCCTCCCCCCTTTCCACCTCCACCATCCTCTATTTTCGCCCCATCTCACTCTCTTTCGTCCTTTCTCAACCTTCTGCTGTCCGATGGTCACTCAAGGTCGTGACCTTGACAATGTGAGTTAATTTTTTGTATAACTTCGTAACGCGTGATGGGTGACTCCTTAATCTTCCGAAGGTTACAGGAAATGTAGTGGGAAGACATATTGTACGTCGCAGGTCTATGTTAATAAATAATAATTTCAGATTGAAAAAAAGAAATAAAATTAAGTAAAAGTTACTGAAATATTATGAAAAGGTTATCCAAAGTTCGCATATATTATAAAGAATTAAGACAAATTAAAAAATAACAAACGAATAATTTCAAGTCCAATTGGGTCGAGCTCAATTTTCAATGTTTGTAATTACAAAGTGACAAGTACATATATAATTAAAATAGAACGGTTTTAAACTGATCGATAAAGAGATAAAAAAAATATGTACAGACTTCTAGTGGATGTGTACTGATGGTCATTATCGCAATATGTCGTTATAAAGCTGACATTATGTCCCAATTGATGGCGCGTATTATTATGAATATACTTAAAATAAAGAATGAGCCCCTCCATCGCTCGTTCTTGTGAGAGATCATATATTCTTCGTCTCTCCGATTTTAACACACTCTTTAATATTTCCGTTTGCAACAGAATGAATTATTAATAGTGTATGAATGTACTTTTTTTTGTTTGCAAGGAGAAGAAAAATCTTCACATAGCCCCTCATCCAAGATGTTCCCGAAAGAGAACCTAACCGGATAAGGGGAAGATACCCAGGAGCCGATCTTCTGATTATGCAGGATGAATCTGCATCCGATGAGTCTCTCTCCTAAGGAAGGACAGCGGACATCATCGCTTATCTGCTAAAAAACTCCCCCTTCAGCAAAACAACATTGAACATAAATCAGAGAATTATTTTGCATAGTCACAGTATTTAATTTTGCAATCTTAAACGACTTAGAAGTGAATATATCTGTTCGCTCCAAGAAGGAAGTATCCTAAGAGTTGCAGCGCAAAAATAAAAAATGCTTGGAAATAGTAGCGCATAAATCACGGAATTATTTTGCATAATCAGAGTAATCAATTTTGCAATTTTAAATGAGTAGTAAATATGATTGTTCGCTCCAAGAGGGAAGTGCCTTAAGGGTTGCAGTGCAAAAATCGAAAATGCTTGGAAATAATAGCGCATAAATCAGAGAATTATTTTGCATAATCAGAATATTTAATTTTGCAATTTTAAACGATTTAGGGATGAATATATTTGTTCGCTTCAAGAGGGAAGTGCCTTAAGGGTTGTAGCACAATAAAATGCTTGGAAATAGTAACGCATAAATGTATTTTTTTTAAGTCGGGATGTTTTTATCTGAATTTTCGTTGGCGATCTCTTTCATGGGCAGCATTTTTCAAATAAAAATTTCTTTTAATGTACTGTTTATTTTCTAAATCTTTTTTGTATGCATCACGCATTTTCTGACATTTCGTTTCAGGATCTGATATGTATTGATCACGCACCCTCTGATATTTTGTTTCAATATCTTTCTCGTTCTGCTCGTTCATCTTCTGACGTTTTGTTTCAGAATCTTTTTCGTACTGATCACGCGTCCTCTGATATTTTTTTTCAAAATTCATAACATATTTTTCTCTGTGAGAAAAAACATTTTTTTCTATTTGTTTCGAACGCTCTTCAGTTTCCTTGCTACGTGCAAGTCTTTTTCTTAGTGCATCCGCCTCTCGTCTTTTTAACGTCTTCAACGGTAATAGCGTTAATGGAGCAAATTAAATTGTAGAGGTATTAAAAATGAGTTTGTCTTGCAAACATTGTGGACATGAGATCTTGGCAAAGATCGATCATACGTCACGATGCAAAGATTATGCCGAACAGACTCAATGTAGCAATCGCAATCGCCATAAGACCACAATTATAACCGTCGTCTTACGACTGACCTCCAGGAAATACTGTTGGATTCAGGAATACTATTGGATTATTCTGAAAGAGAAATAATCTGTCCATAAAAACTTGAATTTCTCCATTCAAATTTTGTATATTAGCATTATAAGAATCCTTTATGAGAATATGTCCGCCGAAATCACTGTGCAATATTTGCTTCTTCGAATTATCGAGTGGAAATCCGATCGAGAAATATTGTTAACAATACAGGCCGAGGTGCATAATCAGAATTTCTTTCAAGTAGCGTATGGAAACTATCTATCATCGTTTCCATTCTTCAGAAGCCAAGATGTTTTTCTCCGCATTACCATAACAGAACTTGTGTAACACTGACGATCCATTTTCAGTTGGTGTTTGGGGCAGCCTTCAGTATCAGATTTTTCCATTAGACACCTACAGCAAGCCAAAGTTCTGCACTATTGCAGCCAAAAACGCTATAATAGCGAATAATTTTAGTTTGGATGCGTAATAGGTCCAAAACAAAATTAATTTTTGTAATGGTAGGCGTCTACGCCAAAATTCTGGCAGTTGATGCTTTCATTCAGCGCTTATGTCGCAGTTTTTATACAACGCAGCTAATAAGTTTCTTTTAATTTTCCGAATCTGTAAAATAAGAAAGTTATATAAATACGTTATAAAACAAATAGATAATAATTTGTAAGTTTGGAAATAACTTTTAATATATAATGACATTTTCTGAGAGTAGAATTTTTTTGGTAGTTACGTGAATTTTAATAAACTATTGAAGTTTATAATTAAATTTTATTTTCAGAATATTAAAAGAATTAATGCATTGGCACTGTATAAGGGCTGCCGTAAACGCTGAAATAAAGCATCGATTGCTTCGGCGCCGTATAAACGCTGCTGTAAATGCTATATTAAAATATCAATTGCTCTAGCACTGTATAAGGATTGCCATAAGTGCGAAAATAATACATCGATTGCTCTGTCGCTGTATGAAGGCTGCCGTAAACGCTGCATTAAAATAAGTGCAATAAAGTGCTGGCTTGCCCTACATCGATATGTTATTATGAATAATAAAAATTTCTTATCGCAGTCGAAGAATTTTATGATATTTCAGAGTATTAAGAAATAAATCTCTATGTGAAAGATCGTATTAAAATTGGAGAGATGAAGAAAATGTGATTGCGTTCTCATGAGAATGGAGGGACCCATTCTTTATTTTTAATATATTCATACAATCCGCATGACCCAGATTTTAACGAATCATGAGTTCTTTGAGGCCTACCATTTTGAGATACAGCGTAACGCGTCGCCGATTTGTCATGCGACTGCAGATACGGTGTTGTTGCATACGCTGTTGTTTTGCCCGTCTTGGGCCGCGGAGAGGATGTCATTTTTGCACCGGTTAGAGCTCGATGTCTTTGATAGGACATACGGCTTCATTGTCAGGATGGCTGTGTACTCCGATGTTGGACAGCCCTCGCGGATTTCTGCGAGATCATCATACGCAAGAAAGAGGACCAAGTGGGAGCGTCAGGCCTTGCAAAGGCAAAGGGCTCTTTTAGCTCGGACCTCTCTGGAGTCTGATGACAATCATGTGTAAAAATGTAGATATAATGTATATATTTACGATAATGTTTATAATATAATAGAGGATAGGATTCTAGTTTTAAGTATAGCGGATCATGGAAGTGGGAGCGTGTACTCCACGATCACTCCCTGATGAAATGCTAGGTAGGCGGTTCCGAGATGTGCCCAATGAGATGTGTTCTTGCGGAGGTACTGAATAAAGGGAGTTTTTAGCAGATAGGCGATGATGTCTGCTGTCCTTCCTTATAAGAGGGATGCAGATTTATCAAATCCACAATCAAGAGATCAGCTCTTGGATGTCTTTCCTCTCATCTGGTTAGATTCTCTTCGGAGCATCCCGGATGAGGGGTTATGTGAAGATTTTTCTCCTCCTCGCAAACAAAAAAAAGTATATTCATACAATATTAAAAATTCATTCTGTTGCAATCGAAATAAATATTAAAGATGTTGAAATCGGAGATATGAAGAAAATATGATTGCGCGTTCTCACGAGAATGGACGATGAAGGAGTTCTTTCTTTATTGTAAATATATTCATAGAATATTAGGTGTACAACTTTGCTTCCGCCGTTTTCCTATAGATGGCTTTAGCGGTAAGTAATGGTCGAAATAAATAGATCATAGACGTCATACAATAAACTTGAGCATCTGTCAACATAACCCCATAGAAACATTAGTCGATTTGTGTCTGCATCATAAAGTTATTCTCGATTGAAAATGTTAG
>Ga0157363_1004283_pt1 | contig 13124 bp, 6 predicted proteins | sample AttsexASBM1_FD_111477 | JGI IMG/M metagenome (GOLD analysis project Ga0157363, IMG submission 111477) | Fungus gardens microbial communities from leaf cutter ant in Ribeirão Preto, State of São Paulo, Brazil - Atta sexdens ASBM1 | ecosystem: Host-associated > Fungi > Mycelium > Unclassified ...
TTCAATAATAGAGGTGGTACGAAAAGGCTGAAACTATCATCTTTTTCGTTACTACTTTGGAGTAAATTTATCCATTTACAGCGACGCGACCGATTTCGGGTTAATCATTATTCGGACGACGCAAGCGGTATGCATTAAAGTTGATTTCTTCTCTCGCGGAATAGCCTTAAACCTGCTCTTCGGTGGCCGTAGTGGTATCGCATCCAATCTCGGACAACCGCGATCTCCCGAAGCTTAGTTCTCGGTTGGGAGAAAAGAAACGTTAGGGGTCTAATCGCGTTAGGTGCCCGACTCAGCCATGTTGCTTTCTGGTCACGTACCGCCGTAAAACAAAGGAACATTGAGCGAGACCTCACGCAGGATACGCCCCTTAATATTTAATCCCTCATTATTGGACTGAGGCCGAGCTTTTGAGACAATTGGCAGTTTTACTAGCCAATAAGGTATCGCGGAATACCGGCTAGCGGAAACATTACGATCACGCGTGCTGATCACACCAATTCCGGGGGCAAATCTAACGGAGAACGGTGAACGATGTACTGTGCAATTGCTAATGCGATAAGATAATACGTCGATGTAAATTCAAAATAAAGTTAAATATCTAAGAAAAACGTTCTGAATTAATGATTAATGAAGAAAACTATTGTTTTCACGAATTATTTAAACGTTTTATACGAGTGCCGAAATTTAAAACAGACTTTCGCGAAGAATGGAGACGACAATACGAAACTTTTCACATTTAAAAATTGCAAGTATGAACTACACGCGTGGCTTATACGCTGTCCCCATGGCGTAGTTACTACAGCACTGTTCTTGACCCAAGAGACCTGCTATAATGAAATTAGAGTTCTCGTTGACTGAGACGAGGTCCAACGTCGAGAGAGCGGCGCAGCTGTTGAAATATCACTGCTTTTGCAAAAGGTGGAACAGCCACTCGAGCGGTTGGAGAAAGGGGGTTCGGAATGGATAGACCGAGAGAAAGAGAGGGTGCGAGAAAACGAGAGAGAAATTGGTAGGAGACAACGTGATCGAGCACTGGACATAGCGCAGTATAATGAAAACATGGCCGCCACCTGAAAATCCCGGATGGCTTTGAACGGAAGTCTGATAGTTTAAGTGTTTATATAAAGTTCGGTTTGTCTCAGATTACATCAATTTTTAACATAATGTTTATTTTTTAATTATTAATAGTCATGAGATACATCATTGATCAACATTTAATGAAAATAATCCATCTAGATCAGTCCTGAACATATATATTTATAGAGTACTTTTTTCCAATCGATATTTTTATTGTAAAATCGATTAGATAGTGTGAAGGTTCACGATCGCTTCAGTGATTATTTTGATGATCGTATTAACGATCGTATTAATCCGATTTTTCCATTTAGCGGGAAACGTAGCGACTTGTCCTCGACAAAATTTCATGGAGCTCGAAATTAAATAGAATTTAATCTCGGGACGCGGTCGTAGCCCGGAATGCACAGAAGTCTGGTTTACGTCATCCGTAACCACTTAGCGTATTGGAGTTTGATTTATTTTCCGAGTCAAACTGCTGCCTGGGGAGGGTGGCTACCCTCTCAATGTACTCTATTGTATTTCTATTAAGTCCCAAGCACGTTCTTTCACCCCGCACGATCGTATCGTACTGTATCTCCCGACATTTCACCCTCCTATGACGAGATCATTGGCCGCGCTGGCACGTGTTTTTTAAACACTTGTACATCAGAGAGTGCCAATTTAATCGGAGAGTCAATAGAAAGGAGACTAGTTAAATATAGAAATTGCAATAAGATTCCCGCAACGAGAATGTTTGGAAAATAAAAATTATATTAAAAGTAAATTTTTGTAATATTAATTAACTCGGAGATGGCGAATAAATTTTCCCCTTCTCATCTTTTATTTCCATCGTCCCTTCGTCTTATTACGAGAGACTGGTGTACGCCATTTGAAACTTTTTTATGGGGCAATGCAAAGACACGAAGTTAGGAGCACTTCGCACCGAGTCAAGAGTGGACGTAATATTCCATTAAATCGCAATTAGCGCCAACCACGTAGGAATGCTTTATACCAATTAAGGATTTAATTAATTAATTAGCGCTCTAACTTCTAACTCGCAGAACGCCAATGAGACTTTTCGGATGATGATTTAGATGAAGACATCGCGAAACGGTAAGAGCCTGAGACATAAATCCACTGTAACGGATTAATTCCATCGTATCTCGAAAGCAACGAGTATTTAATCGTGCTGTACTATAACGCCGGCTAAGCATGATATTTACGCGCTTCTTAATCTCGTTCAAAATCTAAATTAGTTAATTGGCAATATATATCTCTGAATTCTGTATGTTTATAATAAAATGGAGCAAAGAAGAAAGACTGGATTGACAAAATTGAAAAGATTATATACTCAGAAATACTCAGAATTTTCATGATAAGCATCAGTAATTCTAAAAGTTTTTTTATTGTATTTAACTAATATTGTTTAGGCATTTTTAAATCTCTTTATCATTTTTGCGAGTATAATCTGCATCTTGCATAACACAGCTTATTTAATCATTTAATTCGAAAGGGATTGCTCGAAAGCGATTTTATCGAAGGAAAAGCAATTACCTTGATCGGTGAAGCAACGTCGCATATAATGATTGAAAAATTGCAAGCAGTTTCCCAACTTTTAACCGGTCAGCTTGCCAACGGAAATTAAGCATTCTTTTCGCATCTCCATGCGACGTTTCACGCGTCTCAGTTTGAAGTTCCTCTTAATCAATCAAAAAATCATGAAGAAATGAATTAGGTAGTAACTCTCGGAGGAATATTTCACGGGAGATGAGATGCTAAGCCCCTTCGTTTGATCTCTCGATCGAAAAACGCCGACACCAGCTCCCCCATAATTTTACACACGACACATTGCTATCAAGGTTTCATTATATGAGCTACGATGCTGATTAACATTCATAATTCAAATTTTGGGAATTTCACGATTGTTATATCTATTAATTGTCTAGTTGATCGTTACACGCGATCGAAAATGTAATGACACATCGGGGGCACAGAATAAAATCGGCACGTGGCACGCGAACCGATTCCAATGGGTGAAACGAAAATTCCGCCAATAACAATAACAACGGGAGGGTAGTCAATATAAAGATAGGGAAGAGAACAAGAGAAGGAGAAAGAATCGAGAGAGAATGCGCTCGCGGTGATAAACTCCTCGGTAGACAGAATACAGATCGAAAGTCTGCCGGCTAACCGAGTTATCGTGGCCTCCGCCGAATTACTGCACCCGCTTTCCCTCCATTTGGAAAATCCCCTGGTACTAAATAAATGTTTCACTCTGGCCGACTTGCTCGGTATATTTATATGCGGTGTTGCGGCGGCAACGGCGGCGATGTTAACCTCCCCTTTCGCTCCCCTAACTTCTCTGCGCGCCTTCTTCACCCCCTGCGCAGCCATATGTACTTTCCACAGGAGCTCTCGGAACCGGCATCGCAGCCGCAACAATGGAAACAACAGTGAATATAGGTGCTCGCAAGACGTATGAGGCTATCGTTTTCCTCGCGTAAAACTTTTCCACTCTGATGTAAATGTTTTAGGCGAACTACCGATGGGGACTCTCCCTGTACAAGGAATAATAGTATTAATCTTTTCTAGATTGAGGATGATTACTCTTATCACTTTTTCCAGTTTACGATTGTTCATTCAGGGAATTGCGCATAATCAAAGGAATAGGAAACAGGGAAGAGAAAATAAGAATTCCACAATACACAGTTTCTGATAGGTTGAAATTCTTATTCCCTGTCTTCTGTTCCTTTGATTGCGCAGCCCCCGACACATTGATGTTCACGATTTACAGTGACGCGATGTTTTCAAGCTTTGCGAGATAACGCTCGCAATAACGATACTTCTAAATCGACGCAAATCTATGCCCGCAGTGTAGGGCGACGCAAAACTTTTTTCTCCCTTTTTGAATGTTTTAGTTATATGTATTCGCCGACCGTGAGTCGCGTCGCAAACTCATAGGTTCTTGTAGAGGCCCCTCCAGAGCGATTCTCGGTCGGCCACGAAGTTTAAAGTTCCGTAGCCGCGCAGCAGAAATCGGGGATGCCCCGTGGGGAGACAGAAAGTTTCGTTCCGTCCGCCATATAGTCTGCACCGGGTAATTCAGAGATACGTCGATTTTCCATTCCGGCCCCGGTGTCCGTGACTGTCCTGTGCATGAATGTTTTAGTGGAGATAAAGCTGCTCCAAAGTGACTTCCGATCGCTTCGAGTCTCTACAATTCCCTGTTTCGCCGAGTAAAATTAATTTTACCAAGCCAATGCATACGGCGCTCGACCGCTATCTGCGATAACGATTTTAATTTAGCTTTCATTTCCGCAAAAGATCTCCGTATTGAATTGTTTGAACGCCAATGAAACGCGATTTTAATGTTCTTGTATTTCTAGCGACACGTGAGACATGCTATGTATAATTATCGTGCAATTTTCTAACAATGTACTCACACGAATAAAATCATATAACAATTACAATGCAATTTCAAATAGTAAGCTGACATTATTTGTCGCTATTTTGACGTGATGATGACATTAAAGACGTCATTTTTATATTATTATATTGTTACACGCTAAAAAGTATGGATTTACAATCACATACAAACATACACAATTACATACATACACACATGCAGTATTTATATAATTACCATCGTGTTTGTGTTAATATAAAAAAGCTATGGTGTTAAATCCATGCTTTATTCACATCTGCATAATAAAAATATATTTAACATCCATGTTATGATATTAAATCCATCCTTGATTTATAAGTCGAAATCAAATCGATATCGATTTTTTGAACCATTTGTGTGATTTGATATCAATTACATTTTCTATTGATCTTCGAAGAAGATCGACATTTTATCAACAGCATTTTATCGAGAACATCGATGTTTTATCAACGTTGCATTGATAAAATGTCTTCTTTCGAAGATCAATAGAAAATCTTAGTAGGTATCAAATCAAACGGTCCTAAAAAACAACTTCAAATTGATTTATGAATGCCTATATTTTTTAGAGTATACATTAATATAATATTATATTATTACAAATCGCGCATCGAGAAGGAAGGATAGAAGTGGTACTACGTCGTACTACGACAGTATATAACGAAAAAGAGAACGAGGATTATTCTCAGAGAGCGTGATACTGCATGTTCTAGCATTAAAAAATTGCCAGTTGCGAAAACGGGTTTTGCCAAATTACTTCGTATATCTCAGAAAATTGCTTATTATCTAAGAGAACTGTTTCCCGAAAGGGGCCCTCGCGCGCTTTACATTCAGCACGTCGACTATCGGCGAGCTAATGGCGAACTCGTAAACGGTGAAATTTAAAAATAGATTATCCATAAAGCAAAAGATCTATTAAGGCGCGGAGTCTCTCGACCTCTCGGTGCAGCGCACGTACCATGGGATATTGCGTGTTGCACTGTTGCCTGTGTAACACCGCCATTCCGCCGCGAGTTTGATGCACAAATTGCAGCAGGCAGAAATTAAATTGCAGGCATTTAAAGTTTATCTTTCTCTCGTAAAATGGACCGCCTCTCTACCTACAATGGAGCTTTCCCGCCTCGCGAAAAAGCTCCATTGTCAATAGCGAGCAAAATTGAACGTATGCTTAGTTGTAACGAGTTTTTATAGACTGGCTGGTTAAATGCAACCAAGTGTAACAGAGATCCCCGTGGTAACCGAATTTACATTCGATGTCTTAATAACGAATGAACGAACTTATTTTCGCGAATAAGCTCGTCGATCCCTTCGATACATTTCATAACAAGCCAATCGTCGAGGTGAAACCGTTCCTTTTCCCTTGGGTTGCAGTTGGAGATTCATCTCGATAGTTGAAAAGCTTCTATTGATGTTAATACAACAAATAGAATTAAATATCCATTTCCTTTTTACCTATTGTAGTGCGCAATTAATCGTACTATGGACGTATCCGTTTCATTTCTTATTCATCTATACGGATGGTTCGGTACAATTGCAGACGCGTGGGGATTGCAAGTGCACCCTTGCACCTTTCTCAGCTCATAACTGCGATCCCTCGCAGAGTTCATAAGAGACTCGAGAATCGAGGGGTGTATCAGACCCCCCGCTGGTACAGTCGCACGAGCCGGTTCCCCGGAGAGATGCTAGTCGGGGAATCATAACAATTTGGGGCACGACGTAGGTAGGTGTCGCGCGGTCATAGTTCTCACATGGGTGTGCCGTAACGAAATTGATGTCTCTGTTTCATATCACGTTTCGCGTGTAGGCCGCGAATAGAGAGAGGGAGCGTTCTCCTTGATTATACCGGCGAGGACGGAGAGGAGGGGAATGTTGGGCTTAAAGCCGAATCGAGACCCGCTTGTATTTTTCTTCTGTAAATTGACGTTGCTTACGATGCTAGTCGCTCGTTAGACCATCGGTACCCGGTGCATGTTTCCTTCGATTGCTTTGTCATATGTGAGCAATCGGTTAATGGAGTCCCATTACCGCGCCAAGATACTCGTAATGCTCAGCCGCGAGGCACCGACCGACGTAATGGCGTAATTATGAAGATGTCTTCCTCACGTGAAAAATGATTGAAAATTATTGATGACAGGCAATGTTTTTTCGGTGAAATCAAGGAACTCGAAAGCAGCTGTATCGCGATTATATTACGATTATATATCATTAAGAGTTACATTATAAATCAAGAGAATCAAGAGAATCAAGCTCGAATAATAGTTTTCTCATTTAGGAGCTGGACAGGCAGAGTACTTATCGCTTTCCCATGATCGATCAATGCTGGGAATCGGCTTCTCGGTGCTTTTCACCCCTTTCTCGTCTGTCCATAGAATAGGGCTTGGTGCACCACCCTCTTTTGCTCCAATCAATTATTTATCATCGCCACTGCTTTGCGTTACGAGACAAATATTCTGTCTGCGTATGTAACGTGAAACTATACGAACGGTGACAGGGGTTGATACGAGCGTTCCCAAACTATTTACACGAATGCGTAGCGATAGTCTGTGATACATCGGGGACCAATCTTGAACGGATAGCTCGAGACTGTCCCTTAATTAACTCCTTTTCTCGAGGAAATCGCTTACGTTCATTGCTCATGGATGAGAAAAGGGAATCGCGTCGCTGCGACTCTTTATGTAATGTTCTTTCCCATAATATAAAGTTCATGCAGATTAACTTTTCCAAGTTCTTAAAAGCAGATTTGCATGATTTTCCTCGACGTGTCACCAACACAACAATTTCGCGGGATCGACCATACGCGAGCAGTGATAAAAGTCAGAAAGTTCTGAATAAAGGATGTTACCTTTCGAGAGGACTACGCGAGAGTACGCTTGGTTTTTCACGTCAACACGTCTCCCTGGCGAATGCCGCGCCGGCGAACGGTCAACCCGCGTTTTTCTTATACATTCCGCCTTTTTACCGTCTCTCTTTTTCTTCCTTTTCTTCTTTCTTGTTTCCATTCCACCCGCGTGTTTTACTCGCGCGCTTTTCGTGTGGGGGTTTATACCAACTCCAAAGGGTAGCATGAATTATTCGAACGGCGGTGAAAACGTCTAAGTGACACATGGACGCCTGACACCTAAATTGATCCTCGATCGGGACGCACCGGATCGCGTTGGAGGTCACATCGTTCCGGTAGTTTCAGTGGGGGTCCGATTTTATAGGAGGTATTGTAGGAAGATAGCGAGCGAGTGAGCGAGCGAGAGAGAGAGAGAGAGAGAGAGAGAGAGAAAGATCGTGCGAGGGTAAAGCCTCGTGAATAATTCCCGAAGTCTCTGCGAAATCGCGTTAATCTGCGTTCTGGATGCGCAGATCAATTTGGATCGAAGAATACGCCCTGCCGAAGGTAATAACAATAAATCGCTTTAACTCGAAAGGATCGTTGTGAGAGAGGGAGGATAATTTTAGACACGAAGAAGGAGAATAGTCCCTTTCGAGACAAACCGCATTTATAGATTAATGAAATTAGGCTGCCGAGTGCCTTTGACGAGCGCGTCGAGAGAACGCGGACAAACCGACGAGTAAAACGGACACTTTATTGTAAGAGGGTGAGAGAGAAAAGGACTTTTTTCCACGAAACTAGGTATTACTTTGCGGCATTACCGTCCGCGGTCGATCTTACGTGCTTGACGACATTTTTAACGACGTTCACGTCGTAATATCTATTTCCCAAGTGTAACGACATGATCATCTGTTTCAAGTAGATGTAGATATTTATAAAATATACATTTATTATGATATAAATAATGAATGTATTTATTTTCTCTCTTTTTATGTCTCTCTCTCTCTCTCTCTCTCTCTCTCTCTCTCTCTTTCCCCCTCCTTTTTATCGATAATAAACGCTTGAATATTTATGTAAACTTAAGTTGCATAAATATTTAAATAAGTTTAAAAGCATATATGGTGATTTTTTTAAAACATACAGAATGCTATATATATGCATATATAATAAGCTTCTAAAACATAATAATGCTAAAGAATAATATAATATTTTATACTTAAAAACAATCTAAAATTGTTGTATAAATGTATGTATATGATAGTAATTACTTTTTAAACTTTTAACGATTTAAAAATTAATGATGTCTCAATTGTAATACATATTTTAGATATCTTCTATAATTATTATTTATCATCAATAAGAAATCAACTTGATATGTAACGTAGTTTCTAAAACAAAGTTTATTTAAATTTTAAGAAAATTATAAATATATATATAGCGGAATTTTTCGTGAAGTAAAAAGATAAAAATAAAAATTTTGTTGCTATTTAAAGCTTTTTAAAATTTTTTACTATTGAAAAATTTAACAATTACAATTGAACAAGTTTTATCTAATAAATTTTTCAAGGCAATTATTCTTTATATTCTCGATGAATATTATGTTTCTTGCATATTTGACTTATAAACAATATAAATCAACCATTAACATACCGATTTTTCCTTTTAAAACATCCTACACACTCTGTTGTAATGGCGGAGTTTATATGACGTATACACATGCGAAGAACTGCGTAATAGTACGTGCTCTGACCATTAGAAAAGTGCAAGCTGCACGAGGCGGCGTAATGCAAAAGGCAAGAGAGCAAACCTTAACCGCGTCGGTCGCCGTTCTACGTGTGCGGCAAATCATTTTGTTGCCATTACAGCAGGTACCGCAATGTTTATTGCGCAAACGGTTTAGCATCGTGGATTGCCCTCAAATGAATTGACGATCGAAATATTCTCGTACAACGCGCGATGTTTGCCTATTTTCCGATATTCGATACTGAATATCTACAAAACATGCAAAATACACAGAAAACGTATTTAATCTTGGGATATGCTTTGATTTCCCATTTTTTAACACTTAAATACGTAGATATAATGAATTTGAAAATACTTAAAAGAAATTAAAATTTACAAATGCAAAATTTCTTATAAAATGGATGCAGGAATAATCTCTCTTTTTTCCATTTAGAGTTTTATTTTAGCATCCACTTATATTCGGAAGTTAAAGTATTAAACAATTTATTTATTGTATGTAAAATTATTGTCTTTATCGATATAATCGCACAATAATAACTTACAAAAATAATTTAAGTTCATGTATGAATCTCATATTAAAAACTTATCAGATGAGTTTTTCATAAAGTGTTTTATATTTTGTTCGCCAACTGTTTGCAAGCGATGCATTAGTTTCTTTACGGATGATTTATCTTATCAATGCTACATGGTGCAACAAGTACATTCAAATTTTACAGCCGATATTTTATGATTTCAACGTTGTTCTGAAGAAGGATTCGAATGAAGTCAAAACAGTTTTTTCGAATTATAGTTATTTCATATTACCAGAAAAATTCTAACATTTTTTTAGAAACAGTCTAAACATTTTTTATCTTTTAGTTATGTTTGTAAAAATGCATGTTAAAGAATTTAATAATCTTTAAATATTTTCTTGCCAGCATATGTAATATTTAATCTTGAAAATATAGAGAATAATCACAAACAAAAATTCTATAAAAAATATATTTAGGAAAGAAAAATAAAGTAATTTAATTAAATTAATGATTTTTATTTACTTTAGATAAAATTTTTTTTATTTCATATAAATAGGTACATGTTGTTCCAATCTTCATCCATAAGATATAAATACCATGAAGAGAAATTCAAATAAAAATACTACATTTTAAAAATATTAATAATTTATTTGCTACACTTTTATTTTATTTTCCTTTTTTTATATTTTTTTATTAATTATCTAATAATGAACAATAAACCTGCAGAAAACTGAATCTATTATATTTAATATAACATTTTATGATTAAATTAACTGAATAAAATTAATATATTATATCTTTACAGTACTTTCTCAAACTTTTTCTGAAAATCTCATTTATATACTTGATAATATTATATAAAATGTTCAACAGATTGATGATTATACCAATTCTAAAATTAAATATTTTATGTTCTAATTTAATCTAGAACTATAGCGAAATAATCCATTTCTTTATGAAATATTATCTCTAACTATATGCTTTTAACTTTCATACATACATTCACACACATATTATTATGTATTATGCAGATGAATAATTTAAAGATCTTAATAAGATACAAAAAATAGTATAAATCGCGCGATACGATACGCAGTGTTTATCCTCTCATGCTTCCCCCTTTTCTGATTCGTTCATTGCACTCTGGAAAATACAGTTAATTACGATCGCACGTATTAATCATTCTGATAGAATAATCGTCCGCACTTTATATGGCATTTTGGATGTAAATCGTACGTGACGTGTATTTTACTACATTGTACAAACATTGTAGTTTTATCTCATCAAAACGCGATCGCGAAAATGATAGGAGAAAAATATGAAACTTTGTGAGTCATCTGACTCGTAAATATCGCAAACACAATAAAATTTCAAACGGCAGAGAGTTGTTTAACAAATTATAAACGACAATTTGAATTTAAGTTATACAAACATGCAGATATAATTACTATTGTATTTTTTAATTACATTTATTATAAAGCTGTTCAACTCAGTATCACATGCGTAAAATATTGCGCGTATAAATTCGTTAAAATGTACTTGGTAAACGATCATTATCTCAGTTTTGCATCGTGCAATTACCTGATTCGGAGATTCATGTTCTCAATCCGAAAGTGATGACCAAATTATATAAATTAAATCGAAAATTTAAGATTAAGATTAAGATTAAGATTAAGATTAACAGAAAATTTAAAATTAGATGCAAGATACTTGCGAATTTAATTACGTTTTAATGATATTAAATCATTGTTATTGACATTTCATTTTTGCCATAAATTAATATTATAATACTTTATATTTCTCTTCTTTTATTCGTAAATAAATTTTAAAATGCAACTCTCCGTTAGTTTCTATTTAAGATTCTTTAATATTTTAATTATATATACATTTAGATCTAGTGAGAAATTAAAGGCAAGAACTAATTATACTATAGAATCTTACAACAATTGTAAAGCGTTTTCTGCTGAATGCAGCCAATGCAGCGGCACTGGGTACCGAGTCGAATGTTGCAATTCAAATGACAATATGTGTGGTGTTTAGCAGTCTTATTATGTGTCGCAGACGGACGATCTTATTCCGTAGCGTACATAAGCGGCCTTGTATGCTTGCGTACTACAACAAACACCAAGGCCATGCGTCAGTTAACAATGAAATTTCAACATACAATAAAATAAATGTATATAGAATATTCTACAGGAACAGGGAAGAGACGGTACACTAAAAGAAAAGATTGACTGAATTGGTATAGCATTTTTAATTGATTGCCACAGCCAATTTTTGGTTGCGTTAATCTATCGAAATCCTATACTGATATTGCGAATAGGCTAACGCAACAAAAAATTGGCTGCTACAATAAAAAAAAAATTTATTTTGCCATATTTAAATATTTATTTCATTGAAATAATACGGCAAAATAAATTTTTCTGAGAAATATATTTATTTCATTGAAATAAATATTTAGATACGGCAAAATAAATTTCTTTCCTAGCAAATAAGCCATCTATTTTTTTTTTACAACTATTGAGATATATTTTACAGAAATTTATATTTCGTCATCACATTCAAATTTTGTCATAACTAATGAATATCATCGTAAGCAACAAATATTTCGACATTTTTTTCTTACTGTATTAGCGCTATTTGTATTATTCTATCTTTAACGTTCCTTAGATGTAAAACAAGGATAAAATGACACAAAGCTAATAGCGTCTCTCCAAAGACGCCCTATATCTTGCTGTATCCCAAAGTACATTGTAGACTTCTGATTTAAATGTAATTTACCTACTATTTTCAGATCGATAATGCCGGATAATGTAATCTGATTCGTTGAATTTAATCATTATTTAATCAATCCGAATAATGAGAAGAAGCATATTATATCGATTATAAATTAATGCTTAATATGAAGAACGGAATATTAATGTCTATAGTTTCGTTATAAATAAATTACATATTTCTCGGTAATAAATTTGAGCGCGGCTTAGTGTTCTCCTGCGGCAGAAGTTGTATACATCTCGTACTATCATTTTCATATAAAAATTCAAATGAGTAGACATGAAACCATATGTTAATGCATTCTGTCGATTATTAAAAGGAATTCTTTCCTTTAAATATTTATTATCTATTATATCTTTGAATTAAATTAATATTAAAATTAGAAAGTTAATCGCTGCGCAAGCCGCCGAGCACTCAACGATGAAGATATTGTTTTGCTTCTTTAGTAAATTTATTTTTGCTTTAATTGGCGGAAAGTATTTATGAAAGTTACTTTATTATTATTATTCTTTTTATAATTCCTGGAAGCAGTAAAATTGTATAACTTAAATAAGTTAGAAAAGAAAAATAAGATTTAAGACATTCTTTGTAACTTTTTATTTAATTTTTTATTTATTATAATTATTTATAAGCAATGGAATTATATAATTTTCCTTCTTAGATAAAATTTTAGAAGTAAATGAATAGAAGCTATTTTTATAAATTAATTTACAAAAATAGCTTTCCAAATTAAAATATATATCATTTATTTTAAATTATTAATAAAAGAAAA
>Ga0157363_1004284_pt1 | contig 13124 bp, 8 predicted proteins | sample AttsexASBM1_FD_111477 | JGI IMG/M metagenome (GOLD analysis project Ga0157363, IMG submission 111477) | Fungus gardens microbial communities from leaf cutter ant in Ribeirão Preto, State of São Paulo, Brazil - Atta sexdens ASBM1 | ecosystem: Host-associated > Fungi > Mycelium > Unclassified ...
TCTCTCGTTGTTAATGATGCAAAATACAATTTAATCTTTTATATTATATTTTATATTATATTCTATATTTAATATTTAATAAGATTTTCACAAAATTATCATTAACGAAATAATTCTTTGTTTGTAGTAATTTTTACAAGTTATTATTCTTGTATTAAATAATCCATCTTGTAAGGAAAAGATATTTTCTTTTCTACTAGCGTACGCGTAATTATAATGAAAGAACAGTATTCTCTGCTTTCTTCTTCCGCTATGCATGTCGTTTCTTGCAACCACTCTCTGTCCAAAAGCGTCTGTCGGGTTCTTTCCAATCCGGCCGACGTCCGCATCTTTAAAGAGCACCTGCCGTTGCACGGGGGAGAAGGGTGGGCTCGTGGAGAACGGAGAACAGAGAGGTGAAAGAAAGAACTTGATCCTGGACCCACCTGCTCCGGAACGAGTGTACAATGCACCCCAAAACGAAAAATGTCGAAACCAACGTTCCACACGTGTTGAATGTTGATCCCCTTGCAAAATCGAACAAGTACATTGCTTTCAATGCGAAATTCCTAAGTATCTTTGCATGTTTCTTTGTTTGATTGTCACGTCTAGTATTACGGAAAAAAAACAAATGGAACGTATCATATATAATATATGTGAAATAAAATTTTACAATTTGTTTGAGATATTTAAATATAAATTATATATAATTTTATAATTCTCCAAAATTTTTAACAAAAATATATTTAAGTATTTAAACATTTAACAAAAAGAAGAATTATTCTTAAAAACTCACTGTTGCGATTATGTACAATTGCTAATCCTTTTTTTTTAATTTTCAGAGTCCTTTCTTAAATCCAGCCCGCGCGTTGGGTCCGGCGTTCGTGATGAATCGCTGGGACAATCACTGGGTGTATTGGGTTGGCCCGCTGTCGGGAGGTGCTATAGCAGCTCTGCTGCACGAATACGTCCTGAGTTCCAGGAAGACAAAGGATTCGCGCGATTTAGACGACGGCGACAATTCGTCCATGAGATCCGACGAAGACACATACGATGATCTGGACAAACCGAACGGGCCCAAGTTCCCCAGCGCGTACGCGACTTATCGTCCAGTCGCCGGCGCATCCTCGTCGATCTACAGTGCACCGCCATCCGCGTTGGAGCGTGTCGAATCGATTTACGGTGGTACCAAGTCGCTCTACTGCAAATCACCGCCGTTGACACGCGCCAATCTGAACCGTTCGCAAAGCGTTTACGCGAAATCGACGTCGGGACCGCGGGATGGTTTGATGATCCCGAAACCGGGCCCACTGGTGCCAGCGCAGAGTCTGTATCCAATCAGATTAGGTCAGAATGGCTGTCAAAACGGCAACCGTGAGACCCAGTCCGGACAGCCACTCGGCGGTCCACCAAGCCAATCGGCACAGAATCACAATAGCACCAATCAGAACATGCAGAATCAACTGCAACAATGTACGCAGAGCATCTACGGTATCCGCGGGATCTCCACGGGTCTCAGCACTCGGGAGAACGGTATTTACGGAGTTTCTACTGGATCCACCATCTACGGTCGTGCACCCGCACCACCGCCTAGCAGCCAAAATTCGCAGCAGTCCGGGCAGAGTGGCCAGTCCTCGATACAAAATCATCCGCCACCGCAGCCTCCATCGCAACAGCAGCAGCAACAGCAACAGCAGCAGCAGCAGCAGCAGCAGCAGCAGCAGCAGCAGCAACTTCAAAACGGACCATTATCGAGCAATTCGGATAATGGGGCCCCCAGGCGGCCTGAGAGCATGTACGGCCATGTGTCGAGACGCAGTGATGATTCCGCGTATGGTAGTTACCAGAGTTCCACGCGAGGAAATTACAGCAAGGTACCTGGACCTCCAGGCCCACCCAACGGACCTCCACAATACCGCGATCAGGGAAGACCAAGTACAGCCGGGCCTCTTCAGCAAAGTCAAAGCGTGCAGAGTAACTTCCAAAGAAACTCACCGAACCCTCAATATTAATTAACTATGGACCGAACACATTACCATGGTTCATGCGATCAGCAAATCATTTTATCTTTGTACACTGGCGAAATACTTTTTAATGCATGTTTTAGGAATCTTGTGTAAGAATTTCCTTTCCTTTAAATATGATTGAACATTGACTTAGAATAAAGTTCGTCTTACTTCTAAGATACTTTCCATCAGCAATGGCAAGTTCTATGAAATTCAACTTTGTATTTAAGGATTTTGCTTTGTTCGGTGAAATGTGGAAATAATGATTGGACCAATACTATTATTATTAGTTGTATTAATAAATCTTGTTTGTGGAACTTGTAAATATGTCACAGTAACGTATATACTGTGTGTGCTTCCGCACGATATGTTGAAAGGAAAAGAGTCATACGATTTGATCGAGGAACTTTCTTATGTTTTATAATTACTGTCAGATTAAGTACGTGATATAACGAAAGTAAACAAAACTTGGAAAAAACGAAATTAAGAAATACACAGAAAATATATAAAAGTATTATTCTCAATAATTTTAACAATTCAAGAATTTTTATGTTACATAAAAAATGAATTGACCTCTTCGAGACTCGAACACCATATATTGCGTTTGTAAATATTTTAATTTAATTTACTTATATAAGAATATTAACTCTGTTGTTTCAACTGATATTATTATGTCAAATCCTTGCAGGGAAGCGAGGAAATTCTCGATTAAACTTGAAAACTTTACTCGTAGAATTGTTATAAATCTTTTCACGATGGAATTAAATGTATAAAATTAAAAAGCATAACTTTATCGCGTAAATTAATATATTTGTACAAATTACTATAGTGGCACTTTATAATGAACGCATAATGTATGGTAGCCACTATAGTGATTCCATAACGAAAGAATTAAATCGCACATAAAATATATTCTGACAATTTTAGAAATAATCTAATTAAAAAAATTTGTAAATAGTTCCTAATTAAAAAATGTAAATCTATCATTATTTTTTTTTTATTTTTTTATTATTTTTTTTGTGTCGGCGATGTCATTATTTTTCATCTCTCCATTATCTTACTGATAATTTTTTATAATTTACAAGATATATATATATATATTGTATAAAGACATCGCTATTCGTGATCTGAATTCGAACTTGTTTATTTTTAATAGCAATGAAACACCTAATTAAATTTATGATTTATAGTTGTGTACATAGAATATTATAGATTTATAGAAATAATTGCAAAAAGAGGATGAAATGAATCCTTTGAAGAAAGAGAAAGCATGTCTCTATATTGTTCTTTGAACAATAAAATCGCTTTATAGCGTTTTAGGGCATTCAGTAGATTATGAAAGTAGAAAGATTGATCTCGTGCTTAGTAATTGCAAGCTTCTCTCTGTGCAAATTAATACGTAATTTGAAATGGATTTTATGCGTTTGATTTAATTTGTGCTTTGAAAGATAAACATTTGTGAACGGTATAATGGATAATTGGTATCAATTAAGTAATTATGAAATTTTGTATACAAAAATCCGATTGAGCTTTAAGTTTAGTCTGTAAAAAATTGTTTTCAACAAATATTCTTCAAAGTGTGATCGCGCTAACATATTATATAAATTATAATATTCATTTTAGAAGTTTCTTGCAAAGGATCGGTTAGGATAATATAAATATTATAAATCATTTATACTAGGAACTGCATTAATCCTATTTTCACCTTTTGCTATGATATGCCAATAAATAGTAGAGGTTTTATAAAAAGATAAATATATTAAATGCAGAATGTTGTACCATAGTAAATAAGCAAGCGAAGTAAATATAGTTATCTCCGTAAATATCATAAAAATTAGAATTTAAGTATTTGTACATATTATGTGTATTTATTAATCTATATTCTATATCTATGTAGAAATTATTAGTTTGATAATTGTTACGGTCGCATATATGTGCGTACATATTTCTAATATATATATATATATATATTATATGAGCCGATATTAAGATATATATATATATATATATATATATATATATATATATATATAATGTAGTACATATTAGAAAATAGTAACAATAAATATGTCTAACGAAAATTCATAAAGTTTGTTATTTTTACGCTCGATCAATATAATTTATGTATATTTAAATTCCGTCAAATATATATATGTTATATATATGTATATATATACATGACTTTATGCTCATAGTTAGTTATAGACAAAAAAACTTGCTATCTTAAAAAAATCTTGTCTAATCCGAAAATATAAAATAACAGATAAAAATAAATATAATGCATTTTATAAGAAATGAACAATTGACTTTTGAACAGAATTTAAAAATAACGTTAACTTTCTTTATAAAAAAAAGTCAAATGCAAAAAAAAACCCATTTTTTGCACATTAAAATTTAATTATTTCTGAAACTTGATGAATTTTTTGATGCATAAATAAAGTCAGAAATTTAGGAACGACGGATGATGAATTATATATGTAATTAGAAAATTTTACATTTTTGTAAATTAAATTAAAGAATTTCTCTACTTTAACCGACAAATTAATAATTTATAGAAATCTTTTAATAAATAATAAAAATAGTTTTAATAATAACTAATTTTTATATATATTATGATTTTTATTTATATTTTAACTTTCATGCTATTTCTTAATATTAAATATTCCTTTTCTCTTTTATAAATATAGATATTTCTCTCTCCAATGGAACGCAACCGTACGCATCACAATTTACATTTGATTATAATTAATACATCATGATTTTATACTTAAATGAGCGACGCGGCAAATTTCGAATTACGGCCCTTTATATATCTGTTCTTTTTACTTAAAGAGAGTTCTTGCACAGTTCATCTTTTCTTTTTTTCTTTCCAACGTAGAAAGAAAAAGAAGAAAGATAAAGTTCAGCTACAAAGAACAGGCCATTATAGATATGGTGTTGATGACGCAGCTACTCCCATCTGTGCGACAACGACGCGTCCATTCAGTCCAATAGTTTTACCGACCGCACAATAACTCAAATCAACTCGGATCGCCATTGGTCGTTATCCCATCCGCGTGTTCCCACTTTGCCTATATAAGATCGGCCCTAAGGGCCGCTTCCGCTCATTCGCTAGTGCTCCGTATACCAGTCGCCTGATCAGCTGATGACGTAACATACGACGAGCGTTTACGCGTGCAAGACGAAAATTACGTGCGTCTGTTGTGCTCGGTGTTGGGTGCACGTCCGCGGTGTGTGGTCGCGAGCGGCGACGTAGGAGAGTGTAGGAGAGTCAAGTGAGGTGGTTCCCCGTCGTCACTCGTCGGTCGACCGTCGAACGCCAGTTCCCCTCACACGCGTACTGCTCCGTCGTACGCGCGTACGCGTCGCACGCACCGTTCGCGACTCGCGTCCGTACGGGCTGCGTACTTTTGTCGCTCTCTGGAAGGCGTACGCATCGCGTAATAACAGCTCGATCCGCTAATTCTGTCCTCGCTAAACGAGAGTGCGTGAAACACAAAGAGTGAAAGAGAAGGAGAGAGAAGGAGAAAGAAAGAGGTAGAGTGAGAGTGTGAGAAAGAGATAGAGAAAGAGAGAGAGAGAGAGAGAGAGAGAGAGAGAGAGAAAAAGTGAGACGAGAAAGTGGATCTGATCGTGTCAGGATGAGCGTCGACGCGTACGGTCCCAGCAGCCAGACCCTCACCTTCCTCGACACCGAGGAGACGGATTTGATCGGCGCGGACACTCAGGGTAGCGAGTTCGACTTCACTGACTTCACCCTACCGTCGCCGAGTCAGACTCAGGCCTCGCAACACGACGTTACCCAGACGCAGTCCAGTCAACCCGTTCAGGTTGGTTTTACATCCGTGCGTGTGATCTCGCGTGTGTGCGCGCGCGCGTACTCATCTCTCGTCGCTTTCCCGGCGAAAATTGTCGCCAGTTCTCGCGACGCGATGACCTGAGGAGTTTGCCTCAGCCACGCGGCCTAACCTCTAACTGCGTTCCGCCCCGTCCCGTATCTTTCTGACCCCCGCGTCCTTTCCCCCCTTCCACCTTTGCCTCGATAGCGGAATCCTCCGTTTGAAACTTCCGGCGGGCGTGACCTTGCTCGCCCGCTGGAGAAACGCGTGACGACACCATCCCCGTCTCCCTCGCGCCCAGCTGCGAGCGGCGAGGTTAGGTGCGGTCACTCTCTTCAGCATTCCGCGATGTTACGCAAGTCGCTTTCGCGGCTTCAAATGTAGCACGGATGATGGAATCCGAGCGGACGCTTAGCATTAATACGAGATAAGAGAAACGTAATGATGTATTTAATCCTGATAAGAGAATTTCTCCAACTTAAAATAAATTCGTGATAAAGAAAACACATCTTGTTCCATATATAAATAAAGAGAAAGACGCGTTACAGTGTTTTCTAGAAGGGGTTAGACTTTTCCTTATTTTATTCTGCAGAAGTTCTTTTACTCGCACGTATCAAATAAATATTTTGTTTTTAATAACGTCTGCTTTAAACTTTGCATAACTTTTGCTCTCTTTGACTCTATTTCATAAATCACATAATATATCACTTTATCTTTGTTATTCATCGAATGTTAAATTGGAGTAAAATTATGTATCATGTATTTTATTGAACACAGCTTTTATAGAATTTGCTCTAATTTTGATTTATTCTGAAATATTTTCTAATGCTCCTGTAACACATTGTTATTTAGGTTAATGGAACAAATGGTAGCTCGTCATTAGATTTGAAGATTTCTGGAGCAGCTCAGAGTCTTGCTGAATTGCAATTTGAAGAGGAGGAGGAGGAAGCATACTATAACCGTGATTTACCTGATCATGCATGTAAATACTGCGGTATCCATGAAGCATCCTGTGTGGTTATGTGCAACGTCTGCCGGAAATGGTTCTGTAATGGACGCGGCAATACGTCAGGGTCTCACATTATCAATCATCTTGTCCGTGCTAAACACAAGGAAGTCACTTTACACAGGTAGTCTATTATTTATGTTGATACAAAAGATATTATAAAGACGCATTAGAGAAATGCATAGAAAATATTGAAAGTATTTAGAATATATTCTTTATTCTGTTTTAATTATGAATTTTTTAATTTATTATAACTGAATGTCACTTTTTAGTTAAAATCCATTGACTTGTTGCAGAGATGGCCCTCTTGGGGAGACTGTTTTGGAATGTTATTCTTGTGCTACAAGAAATGTTTTTGTATTGGGCTTTATTCCTGCTAAAGCTGATTCCGTAGTTGTATTGCTATGTCGCCAGCCATGTGCGGCCCAGACTTCTTTGAAAGATATGAATTGGTAAGAGATAATGAATTATCTCTATTTTAAGAAAATAAGATCTATTTTTGTGCGGATATTTTAGATGTAACACATCTAAAATATAATATTCATATATTACATACAAATACATTTCAATTACTTTTATATATTTAGGGATCAAGAACAATGGAAACCTTTGATCGAAGATCGCAGCTTTTTGTCTTGGTTAGTGAAGTTCCCGTCTGAACAAGAACAATTGAGAGCTAGACAAATCTCTGCGCAACAGATTAATAAATTGGAGGAATTATGGCGGGACAATGTTGATGCTACTTTCCAAGATTTAGAAAAACCTGGAGTGGATGAGGAACCGCAGCAGGTTCTATTACGCTACGAAGATGGATATCAGTATCAAAATATTTTTGGTCCACTTGTGAAATTGGAAGCCGATTACGATAAACGTTTGAAAGAATCTCAAACTCAAGAGAATATTGAAGTACGATGGGACGTAGGATTGAACAAGAAGACTATCGCGTACTTTATGCTGGCTAAAACGGATGGAGATATGAAATTGATGCATGGAGATGAATTGAGACTTCGTTACCTGGGAGAACTTCACAAACCTTGGTCTGGCATTGGACACGTAATTAAAATTCCTGACAATTACGGGGAGGAAGTCGGAATTGAACTAAAAAATAATTCTGGAGCACCGACAGAATGTATTAGCAACTTTGTCGTTGACTTTATTTGGAAGAGCACGAGTTTTGATCGGTAAGATATCGACAAAAATTGCAATATATCGATATTATTTTTTGTATAATTATTAATATAATTATATAATTTATAAGTATTTTTATTTTATTATAGAATGCAATCCGCATTACGGAAATTTGCTGTGGATGATACATCTGTATCAGCTTACATATATCACAGATTATTAGGACATGAAGTAGAAGAGGTCCTGTTTCGTTGTCATCTCCCTAAACATTTTAGTGCACCGAATCTACCTGATTTAAATAGATCACAAGTGTATGCTGTGAAACATGCGATACAACGACCTTTATCTCTGATTCAAGGACCACCTGGAACAGGTAAAACCGTGACAAGCGCTACTATTGTATATCAATTGGTGAAACAGAATGGCGGCCCGGTTCTCGTATGCGCTCCTTCAAATACTGCCGTCGATCAATTGACCGAGAAAATACATAAATCAAATTTGAAAGTCGTACGATTGTGTGCCAAATCGCGAGAAGCCATAGATTCTCCAGTGAGTTTCCTCGCATTGCATAATCAAATAAAAAATATGGAGACAAACACCGAGTTACAGAAATTACAACAATTGAAAGACGAAACGGGCGAATTGTCGAGCGTCGACGAGAAGCGGTACAGACTCTTGAAGAAAGCGGCGGAGAAAGAGCTTCTCGAAGCGGCCGATGTAATTTGTTGCACCTGCGTCGGCGCTGGTGACCCGAGATTGCACAGATTGAAATTTCATTCCATACTTATCGATGAGAGCATGCAGGCTACTGAGCCAGAGTGCATGGTACCAGTTGTTCTAGGAGCGAAGCAATTAATCCTTGTTGGAGATCATTGTCAATTAGGCCCGGTGGTGATGTGCAAGAAAGCCGCTAGAGCCGGTTTATCTCAGTCTCTATTTGAAAGATTGGTAGTGTTAGGAATTAGGCCATTCCGTTTAGAAGTACAATATCGTATGCATCCTGATCTTTCGCGATTTCCATCTAATTTCTTCTACGAAGGTTCTCTGCAGAATGGCGTTTGTGCTGATGAAAGGAAGTTATTGAAAATTGACTTTCCCTGGCCTGCACCAGACAAACCGATGTTTTTCTATGTAACACAAGGTCAGGAAGAGATAGCCGGAAGTGGGACATCTTACTTAAATCGTACTGAAGCATCCAATGTGGAAAAGATAACGACGCGATTCTTACGTTGCGGTGTAAAACCGGAGCAGATTGGAGTGATAACCCCTTACGAAGGTCAAAGGGCCTATCTCGTACAATATATGCAGTATCAAGGTTCTCTACACTCGAAATTATATCAAGAGATTGAAGTGGCGAGTGTGGATGCTTTTCAAGGACGAGAAAAGGATATTATAATAATGTCCTGTGTACGATCCAACGAACATCAGGGCATTGGATTCTTGAATGATCCCAGAAGATTGAATGTGGCATTGACTCGAGCAAAATATGGCATTATCATTGTAGGAAATCCCAAAGTGCTTTCGAAGCAACCGCTCTGGAATCATTTACTTAGCTTTTACAAGGAGCAGAAGGTGCTGGTCGAAGGACCGTTGAACAATTTGAAGGAGTCCATGATACAATTCGCTAAGCCAAAGAAACTCGTGAACGCAGCCAATCCAGGCTCGCACTTTATGTCCACGTCGATGTACGATGCTCGCGAAGCTCTAATCCCCGGATCAGTGTACGATCGTTCTGGCACTCAAGTGAATGGCACGCAGAATCACAATCCGTACTACCAAAGAAACGTGCCGCTTGACATTTTCAGTCGTACTCATGATACTATCAGTTACATCAGCCCGGAACGGGCACAAGCAGCGATGAACAACATGCCCGTACCAGTTGGTATGTTTATGAACATGGCACACGTGCCGCCGCGTTTCTATAATCAACATCAGCAAGCATTACAAGCACGCCAGAATCAAAGAAATCGACGCGGCGTCACTGCTTCAGCGAGGAATAAATCAGGTCCACGTATGGGTAAATTGAGTCAAACCGAGCAAAACACACAACCGTATAGTCAACCGGGTTTGCCATTGACGCAAGGCACAACTCAGGGCATGTCCCAGCCTGGTTTCAGTCTCTCACAACCTGGTCTCAGTCAGGCAGAACTTTCTCAGGACTCATTCGCGGTCGGCGAATTCCAATCACAGATGGACGGCCTGTTATCGCAGGACTCGACTTACCAAGGCGACCGAAGTGGCTTTTATCAGTCGGGCCAATCGCAAGCCGGAGGACAGTTCTCACAGCCCTACTGAGCCGAGACCTACCTACGGCTGAGCAACGCAATTGCCATGCCATGAAGGCTCGTTCGACCAATTCTTCTTCGACCAACAACCACAAATCACTAACTGCGCAAAACGGTACGACGGCTCGACGATCGAGTACGATATTATGCAGCATATGCTCATGTCCTCGACGTGAGATAAAGGGGAGTGAAAGGAGAACGAAGGTTCCGTAAGCTAATTCGCCGTTGGAGGATTCCACCGTGGACGCGGAAACACGCAAGGCTTATGTATTTACTGACTAGTAACAAATGCAACTACAGCAGAGAAGGACATCCGTGCAGGTTGGAGAACAAACGACTTACTGTCAATCATCGTGACAAGCGCTTACTGTGAAAGGATCGTTTTATCGCAAGGATCGAATGATGTTATAACAAAAGTAGGAATGATGACACAAGGAAAAAATGGATATAGAATGGAAGTATCACTTCACAATTTGACCGAATTTGACATTGTCAACATCACGTCACGCTCGGGTGATTCTACGATGAGAGAATTCGTAAATGATCTTTTTAAGTAAATCGCACCAATCGAATCCTATCCTATCGAATCGTACCAAAACGCCACACATTTCTTCCACCATCGTCAAGGATTTGACATTCGAACTAAATGGAAAAAGTACAAAGGAAATTAAAAAGGAAATACACTTTGAATTCCTTTGTATCTACCATTACCTTGAACTGAGGAGTAGGTATACATGACCATACATACTTGTTACTCGAATGCGTGAGCGCACGTCACACATTGAGAGTCGATATCGATTTCTCCGGCGGACTTTTGTCTATGGGAGTCGCCAATGTTGCATCATCGTCAGACAGTATGAAGCCAATGTTTCAACATTATCACGGAGATGGTACATCCTTTCTCAGAGGACCGGCACATCCGCCAGTCGTGAGAAATTCATCGGTGGTTTTGATCATGTTGATTAGTTTTTTCCTTATTTTATATCTATTGCTTATTTTACCGCAGGGGTCAACAGAGCGCACGATTGAAAGGATTGCTTTCTTTTGGTGGATCCTTAGCGGATGGGCTAGTGGTCAGCATGACCGAGAAACAGTATAGACGCACTGCTTACCAAAATATATTTGTTCTTTCTTTCGTGTATCGCGTTACATATCGTTCTTTAACCTTTTCGCAACGGCAAATGATAAATATTTGCGGTGTGACAAAACGTTACTCTAAGAGTATTGTTTCCGACGTTTCGAAATTGAAATATATAATTTCATTTCGCGTTGGATATATTTACATATTGTACAAATATAATCATGAATCGACGAGTAAGGAATTACTGAAATTTATTTAGGGATTTGATGACTGATCGAATTTTCTCTATCTACATGAAAAAACATTTCCCAGCGACGGTGGCTTCTCGTAGCGAAGGGGTTAATGCAAGAACGATAATTAATAAATTTAGGAAAAGCTCTTGATTTGTATTTCTTGGATATGGTATCTGCCATACTGCAAAAATCCTACATGACTATACATTATTGTGTGTTTCAGACATTACCATTATCCGTAATGGTACAAGTAACTCGTCACCATTCGAAATATTTCACTTATAAGTATGTATAGAATGTTCTATACAATTTTATTCGGATCACCTTTATGTTGCTTCCGAATCCCTGCCTCCAATTTGTATAGTCTGCCTGTACTGGCTTCTGGCGGTAATATAAATTTATTATATTGCAATAGATTAAGTAATAATGTAACATGCATTATACAATACTAAATTGTTTTATTTCTTTTGTCCGACCAACAGCGCACCGCTAATATTATAGCAGATTATAATACTGAAATTTATTGTGAAATCTTATGGAAAAATAAATTTGGTTTGAAAGCACATGCTGTCGTTTTCTTTCTCTTATCCTATAAACTATTGTTTTATATAAATAATAAGAACGTATGAATATATGTGTACAAATATTTCATTTTCTTAGTAAGAGAATTAATCGAAAATTTTAATACATAATCCTTGTAATTTTAAAGTTTATGCAGCAACGATATCTATGTTATTTGTACTAATATTGTAGATTATTAAAATATAAAATCGTTTGTACATTTTGTATCAAATGAAGATTAATTTTCTTTTTTTGAGGTATACCTAATTTATATTTTATAATTAATGACAGCTTTGAAATCTTTCAAAAGAAGAGTATGAAAAATAGAATGGAGAATAACTATAGCGTTCTGTTAAATATTTTGCATACACAAATTTGAAATTATAATAAATAAGATTTAAGATAGATTAAAAAAATTTATTGTGTAATTCTTTGTCTTGTTCTTAATTATAATATGGAAATTAATAAAATTAATTTAATTTAAAGAATATACTTATATATTCTTTTAAATCTTAAGATTATTTGAGATTTCAGTTTAAAAAAGTTTAGATTAAATTAAATTTTACAATTATTTTAACATTGCGTTGCGATATACAGAAACATAGATTTCTTAATTTTTTAAATATACAATGTTTATATTCACTATTTAATATGCAACGTACAAGATGCGTCGATGAACAATTAATTATTTATATTTTTAACACTAGAGCATTTGTAAAAAAAGAATTTTGAAGAAATGAAGTTTATTTGTGTAAAAAGAACAAATAAATATTGATTTGTTTTCTGAAATTCTTAAGATTCAGTTCTCAGAAATTTCTTGAGATCTTTAACTTAGAATCTTAATTGATACATTTTTTAAAATTGGTTTAAAATTTCTTTATGAAAAATCTGTCAGTCAAAAAAGACTTAATTGATTTGCAATCAATTACAGAATATTTCATTATACTCTTCTATAAAAAACTTGAAAGAGGATTTACAAATACAAAAAAAAAAGTAAAATGAACAA
>Ga0157363_1004285_pt1 | contig 13124 bp, 9 predicted proteins | sample AttsexASBM1_FD_111477 | JGI IMG/M metagenome (GOLD analysis project Ga0157363, IMG submission 111477) | Fungus gardens microbial communities from leaf cutter ant in Ribeirão Preto, State of São Paulo, Brazil - Atta sexdens ASBM1 | ecosystem: Host-associated > Fungi > Mycelium > Unclassified ...
ATAAGACTCTAATTTAGTAGAGACTCCTTGTCGAGTTCTTGTGAACTTCCCACTTGATATCCATACTAAGAGATTTACCACTTGTATAGTCATTGGTCTTTGTGACTAGTGGTTGCCACAACATATATTTGAGAATGTCACAAACTTCATTTAACTTGTATCTCTACAACTAGTAGACTAATTCTCACAAACCAAGTTGTACTGGGAAGCCCCAAATGAGGGCTATTCACACATATTTGGGATGTACTTTATCTGCTGAAATAGAGATATTGTGTTTACACTTGCCACCCAAGCTATGCCCACCATTTAAATACCAATATTGTTTTTTCACTTCTTCATTTATTTTAAGTGTCTTTTTTTATTGAGCCTTAGTCTTAGATATCTACTTAGACATGTAACATAGCAATTTAGCAAGAGTGATTTAGAAACTAGAGTACTAGAAATCTGTAAACTTTACTAAAAGTTAAGAATTTCTATTCCTTAAACATACTATTAGGATAGTACTGGTGTATAAAAATAGTATTAAGAGGCTAAAATTGGTGTTTCTATCCTTTTACCTCCTTGAAAACATATTCAAGAATCCATATAAAGTAAAATGTTGGCCTATAAAAACTTTACAAACAAAGTTGAGTTGAGTTCTTGGAGCAATTTTGCTCAAGAACAACAAATTTATGGATAAAGAGTAAATATAAACAAAACTCCTGAAAGATTATGCCAACTTGTTGATAAAGCTTTATAAGACCTAAAGTGTAATCTTTGGTTGAAATAGCAGTGTAGAGAAAAGTGGAAGAGAAAAGAGAATCTAGATATAATGAATATAGAAAGATAATATGCAATCTATATAAGAAGGAATTAGTGCTGGATATAAAATTGATGGGTCAGTTACAAATGGCAGAAACATGTGAAGATTGCATTTTTGGGAAAATGTACATGAAACTATATGAGAAGGAGATACTGGAACTAGTCTATATGAACTTATGGAGGCTGTCACCAGTAGTGTCTGCTATAGGAGCAAAGTACTTTATGATGTTGATAAACAGTATATCAACCTTCAGATATATAGACTTCCTAAAGAAGAAGATAGTAGAGGCAATACTTAAGGTGTTGAAAAAATATATGGCTGAGGTAGAGGTTGATAGAGTGAAGACTGATAAGTGTATGAGTGGATAAAGATTGTGAGTAGGATAATCAACTGTCAACTGTAGCAGGAGTATAAGAATAAGAAGGATTTTATATTGGAGTTTACAATAGCATATGCTCACCAACAGAATAGTGCTACAGAACATAATATACAGACTATACTTGATGTAGCACACTCCATACTTGTAGATTCTGGACTACCAACATATTATTGGCCAGAGGTTGTCTGAACAGCTGTATACTTTCAAAAATTGGTATCATCTAGACAAAACTCTGACATTTTGCCTGCTGAAATATGGTATAGGAAGAACCAAAGCATTTCTCATCTGTGTGCTTTTAGAGCAACAATATATACTCATATACCACTTGACCTACACTCTTCAAAACTTGGGCCTCATGCTATACATCTGGTTTTGATCAGTTACTTTAGCTGAGGGAGCTACAGATTGTTGAACTGTGAAACAGATGTTTTATATAGCAAAAAAGGAAAATACATTTCAATGAAGGGCCTACAAATTTTACAAAAAGCCCTGAGTATACTGAATAAGAGGATAATAATGATCTCTTTTCACCAAAAATATTGAATAGAAGAACTAATAGAGTTTTAGAGTAAAAAGAGAGAGAAGATGCTGAGAAATATAGGAATAAGCAGAGAGGTACAGAGATGTTGGATAGGCTAGATGTGAATGATGGTAGTAGACTTAATAGTAGTACTAATATTTCATCTGAAGTTGAGGTGGAAACTTTGGTTCAGGAGAATGGAGATGATGTTGTAACAGCAGATAGATTGGATAAGAGTATAGATAGAGAAGTAGTAGACATACCTATTATAATACAATGGACAAGGAGAGAACCCAGGCCATTACAAAGACTTCTGGAGTATAGAAAGTACTTAGTAAGGAAGAAAGGTAGAGAGTATGTGCTAGGGGCATTTGTAGTGATGATAAGAAGTGTAAGAGTCTCTCAGAACTTTAGGGAGGTGATGCAGAAGCCTAACATATGGTGGACTTTGATGGTAAAGGAAATCAACATGATGAAGACAAAGAAGGTTTATGAGTTAGTGGAATAACTAGAGGGGGTGAGTGTAATTGGTATGAAATAGGTGTATATACTGAAGTTCAATGGGAATAGAGCATTTGTAGAGAAGAAATCAAGAATTGTTATGAAGGACTACTCATAGATCTAAAGAGTTGACTTTAAGGAAACATATACTGTAACTGCTTGTCTGGAATCTTTCTGGTTATTGCTGGCTATTGTAGCCTTTCTTGTTCTCCATCTGTGGTAGCTAGACTTTGTTGCTGTTTACCTCAACAGCAATATTGACTTTGATATGTATATAGAGCAACCTTAGGAATTTGTGAAGGGAGAAGGTAATATGGTGTGAAAGCTCTACAAAACTATTTATAGAACAATGAAAGGTAGATATGACTGGTTTAAGACATTGAGTACTGTCTACAAGAAATTAGAGTATAAGCAGTCATAAGCAGAACCAACAATTAGAATTCAACAGGATAGAGAGAATTTCACAATTATATGCACATATTATGAGTAGGTCATCAGACTTGAAGGAAGTAGAGAGAGCAAGGAGAGAGTTAGGGTCAAAATATGAAGTGGAGAATGTAAAGGAGGTTAAGCATATACTGTATTAAAGTAGAAAAAGTGAAGGAAAGAATTAAGGTCTCATAGAGAGTATATGCAACATAAATGTTAGAGAAATTCAGCATAGTAGAATACAAACTATAATCTATTCCTTTGCTAGTTGGGATATTACTCTTTGCTATAGATAGCTCAAAAACTCGGGATGTTAGAGGCAAATTACACTTGCCAGATTATCTGTGATAGTATAGAAGACAGAACAGAAAAGAGGACTTAGTTGATTAAGTGACAAGAAAAGACTAGAAGTGAGTGCTATGTAGATAACATAACCTTGGCTTCAATAGATAATGTTGCACCTAGCCTATATATTATATGGTTGTAATTTTCAGATGAAGAAAGGTTCAGATGGAAGAGTGTAAGTGCAGCATAGTTCAAGTTGATTATCAGACTGAGGAATTGTATATAGTAACTATTATCCTTAAATACCAGAAAAGAGGTTCTAATAATAATAATAATGTACTGTACATACTACTGTCAGATACCATAGTGTTATTAGTCAGAACTCCATAAGATTTTATATGGAATGGAAAGACTCTTGTCTATGAAGTAATGGATGATTGGAATGAGATGTAATTTGTTTTGGAAGAGAGTAGTTATGTTCAGATAAGTTTGTTGTTATCTAGGACAGATGGTGGATGTTATTGGTTAGTATGTGATATAAGAAGAGACTAATAAGATAAAAAAATTCTATACTATAAAGCCTTGGGATTGTTGATATAGTTATAAGCTGTAATCCAACCTAACTTATTGTTTACAGTAAACTACTTGTCACATTTTATTGCAAATCCTGGAAAAGTATACTGGAATGCTATAAAACATGCAATGATATATGTCAAGAAGACAATTGACTATGGAATCACTTACCACTATGAAGTGAGCTTGCAGCCAGTAGGTTTTGTCAACTTTGATTATGCAAATAATAAGGACACTCAGAGACCAACTGATAAATATATTTTTCTGTTGGAAAGGGACTAGTGTCATGGTCTACAAAAAGGCAGGAAACAGTAACAACATTAAAAATGGAGGCTGAGTATATTGCTGTTTCAAAGGCTATACAAAAGACTATATAGTTGTTATTATTCTTTGACAAAGTATTACTTCTATAGAAAAAACCTGTTACATTGTTTATTGACAACAATAGTATAATTGAAATGACAAAGAAATACTGAGGACACAAAAGAGTAAATCATATCAATGTATGACACTACTTTATTAAAGAGAAGATATAGACAGAGAGTTCAAACCAGTGACATCCATACTTTCTGGTGTAGATAACACTCCAATTCCAACTGCTATTAATATGAGGACTAAAGACTATAACCCTGCATTTCTCATTAATCCATGAAGTTCTGAATAACAATCCCTATGATAACCAACCTTCCAGAGTATACACAGAGTAAATATTATCAGATTGTCACTTCTGTATTTAAGAATATAGTTATGATGTATTGTTTCCCAGTCTGATAATCAACTTGAACTGTGCTGCACTTATGCCTTTCTGTCTGAACTCCTCCATCATCCAAAGTTACAACCATGTGATGAATAGGCTAGGTACAATGTTATTTGTTAAAGCTAAGATTGTTACATCTGTGTAAGTATCACATCCATCTCTTTTCTATAACATAGCTATTAAGTTTCTTCTTCTATTTTATCTTCTGTATTACTATTGTTATGGTACACTTGAACCCTTATATCTTATTTTGATTTTCTTTTCTTTTTCTTTTCTTTGATTTGATTTTTCTTTTTATTTTATTTTATTTTATTTTTGTTTCTTGGATGATGAAGAGGCATGTAAGTATAGTTATATGATACATCATATGACATGATGTTATAGGCCTAGAATCTGGAAGAAGAGGCTGAAAAGATAATGTCAAGATGCATGTTAATGGCATGTTTATCTTATAGTAGACACATGGACATTAAAGTAGGGTTATTTATTGTTAGCATGAACTATGTGTTACTAGTATATATTATAGAAATACATTGGGAACTCCTTGTTGAGTTCTCTTGTGATTCACTTCTAACAGAAAAATATAATAAAGCTTCTACTACTACATGAAATGCTAACTGATAAAAAATATAAAATATAAGGATAATATAAGATGTAGTTAAATATGAGTCATAAATGAAACAAACTCCAACATATGTTCAACATAAGGCATACATTTATAGAACATGAGATATAAATCATAGTAATCATAACAAAATTTGTACTAGGAACTCTACTAAGTTTTCTTGTTTTAACTTCTAAACTTGAATTGTAATATAGTGTAACTAGCTTCTTGTCAGAGTTGTAAACAATAGACTTAGTTTTCTTTTCTATTTTTTTATTTTAAACTTAGGTAAAGAAGTATGATATTATTACACATGATAGTTACACCTGTTACAAGATATTTATATTATATACTATAGCAATAGCATATTAGTCTTATAAAAAGTATATAGACTTTAGGGTAGGTTAGTTATAGTGTGTGTACAGACTATAGTTTGCAGTATAACTAGCTTGTAATGAGAACTCCATTGAGTTCTCTTATATTACTCAATATAAGAGTATATTTTTTGTTTTAACTTGAGATTTAAGTCATAATGTTTCCAAGATTAGGATTTGGAACTTATCTAGATAGTTTTCTATAATACAGCTCTTCTAATAATATGCTATCCCTTCTAACTTGTTAATAGCTTCAGTGGTAGCATTAATTGGATAAAAATAAGAGTAGAAGAGTTCTTCAAGCTCTGATTATATATAAATAGAGAAGATTCCTGTGTTTAACTTTTCCTAAAATATGTTCTTGGACTACTTGGCAACTCAACTATTTCTGAAGAATGATTGGGCTCATAGAATTTTGTCTTGACTATATATGAATTGGTCTGTAGATAATTAGATGTATGGGAAGCAGAAACTAAGAAAAACTTGACTTGTTTGCTAATTACTACTAAAGTTTAACAGGGGAGAGATATGGGGTCAAGAGTAATAAGAAGTTTCTAGATACAAGAGCATTGGTCAAAGAAGAAAGTGAGAAGAAAGTCTGGTTATAAAGAAAGAGAGTATATTTGTGGATACAAGAGTGAGGTTGGATGCTAGAGTGCATAGATCTTAGAGTTAGTTTATGAGACTAGTAAGAATGTTATTAGTATTGTGCTCCAAGGTTCACTGATACTTGGCTACTTCTATTAAATAGTGCTGAAGAAGTTCCAGAGCTTTGTCAGTATTGATAGGAATTATAGGATAGTTACTAGAGATAGGTATTCATTGGAAGATAAAAAATAGTGAGAGAGATTGAGATATAAGAATAGATAATCCTGAATTGCTAAACTAGTTGATATGTTGAGGTTCTGAAAGAAAAGTCCTGTTCTACTATTAAAGCAACTAGACAAAGTCTGTTGAGTTTAGCAGAGTTTACAATCTTCAGGAAAATTCTAAGTGATATTGTTCAAGATTACTAAATATACAACTCATCTCTAGGGAAATTCTAAGAGAACAAGATGGAGTTTTTCAAAGATGACAGCTACTTCAAGTATATAAGAGTCTATTCTAACCAAACAGAACATTAGACAGAACATAGTAACCTAACTACAGAATGATAGAGCTATATGATTAGAAACTTCAATGTAACAATCTTGAATATTGCCAGATAGTAGAGACTTATTGGTTAGTGAATAGAGAAGGTGAGTCAATGATCAGGACAAAGTAAGTAAGAGTTCACAGTGTTTTGGTAGAAAAAGGCTAAATCTAGTAGTATTGTAGTGGAGTATTGGTAGAAGAGTTGAGAGATTGTTACATATCCATCTGAACACATCCAATCCATCCAACTTCATTATGGATAATACTTTTCTAACATCCAATCTGTTCAAAATATCTACAAAAAAGGATATCTTTCTTTTAGTCTACTCATACTCTTTTAGTATAAATCTGCCTAGTTTTATTTCATATCTAATTGTTTTATAACTAATTACATGGCTCTCTCATGATCTTCATAAAATTCTGTACTCTATTTCAAGAATTTTAGTATATCTAGAGTAATTACCTATTTTCTCAAATATAATCTTAGTTACTAAGTACTAAGTATTTAAGATGTATAGGTACTCTGTAGTTCCTTACCTTGAAAATCAACTAGTGTAGTATACTATTCTAGGTGCTCATATTCAGAACTCTGACTTTCCTCATGTTTCAATTTCTATTAATATTCTCTTTCTAAATATGACCACTGTGACATGCAGAGACACAGTATATCTGCTAAAGCCAAGGTCATCTAGGATCTGTATCCACACATCACAGATAATATTCCCATGTCTCTTTTAATGTCTTCCAAATTTTTTCAATAAATAGTTTACTCTTTTAGGCATATTCCTTACCTAATAGGGATAAGAGATCTGCAGAGTTGACTACAGGCTTCAGCAGGTGTTTCAAACTTGAATTTTGGTAAGATAGTAGATTCCCTTACAAGAACTGCTTGTTAAGTTCTCTTATTATTCCCAATTCATAGTCATTATGACTTAAGAGTGGTAGCTACAACACATGTCATTTTTATATTAGATATAAAGACACTGTATGGAGTTGAAAGTAGAACTAATTGATGATAGTACGAACTATGTGAAAGTTATAACATCAGCCTGTAATGTTGTTGGTGAACTGAGCATTAGAAAAGAGTAACCAGTGAATTACAAGTGGCTAAAAACATATGCCAAATCACATTTCATTGGCTAATTTCTTAAGAGAGTGCTAGATGACCTTGCTGCTAGTAAAAGGCCCAGGTAGAATTAGAGAGTTGTTAGAAAGCCACTGCACTTTCATTTTTTGACCTATCGGATCATTGTATACTTTGGTCATTGTTTCCTGTTATATCTATGAACTGGAGGTCTCTGTCATAGCTAGGGCAGAGCGTAGGGCAATGTCAAGTCCGGCACGCCGCCGGTAGTATGCTATGACTCGAGGTTTGGTGTCTATGTCTATACCTACCCAGCCCCACTGCGGTTCCTGTAGGAGAAGATTATTGGCTGAAAAGTGACTAAACTACATGGCCCTTTTTGTTTAGTTGTAATATACAGATGGGGTGGTGTTGGATACTCAATTATTGGGTGAGTGCGTCAGTGATGTCGGTCATAGTTCGTGGGGTTATCTCCAGGTTCATATTTATGACACCTAAGGTTCTTGCTTCATGGAAGACGGTATCTATGAATGGGGCGGATGGTGAGAGGACTGAAAACTAGTTGGTCTGCGAGTTGGTCTGGGCCATGCTTTCTTGTCTGAGAGTTTTTTGATTGTTCTACTCCTGGGTGTGGGTTTGGACTGCTCGCTTGCATCTCCCAGTATCCCAGTTGGAGGCACGAATGCAGTCATCTATTCCTTCTGTTTCGCAGCTGATGCATGTAACTGCGATGGGTGCACCCTGTGCCTGGTCGATTCATATTGGCACTGTTGCGTTTAGGACATACCCGAGGGTGCTGTAATTCCGTGTTCTCCATTACAGAGGCGACATCGTGGTGAGGAGTATCTTCCAGTGTCGGCAACATTGAGTGATCCGACCATTTTCACAGTGGAACCATCCTGCCCCAGGCTACTAGATTTCTGACATTCTTTGGGAGATGGGCATGCTGGGCCTTGTCGTCAACTACCGATGAGAAATCCCGGGTGCCGAGCTCAACGTAAGGGTGGACTCATCGGGGAAGGAAAACGATGCTGGTTTTGGCGTACTCAGGGATTGTTCTCTCGAAGGTGTGAGTGGATCTATTGCGGGGAGGACGCTCCTTTCACCTTGGAGGCCCGTGCAGATGCACGCTATCGCTATCTCATTCATATTCTCCAGACCCGTTACTCCGTATTAGACGAGCATGCGAAGACAAAAAAGCCTGACTGTAGGGGTTGCTTCGACTGCAGTTAATTTGGCCGTGACCTCATTGTGTCTCTTGTTGAGAGTATTTTTATTGGTTCCTCTTCGTCGTTGAGGGCAGAGGAGAGTGACAATTGTGGCATTCATCAGGTGACAACAGCTGGTCTCCACTACGTGACTTCATCGATTGATGCTGACACGGTTTCTTCCAAGACAGTCGTTTGTGCAACGGCACGTTCGTCTTTCAAGTTCAATGGCGCATTTTGTCGCTTCCGCAATACATCCAGAGCGGATACCTAAAGCACTACAAAATTCAACACATGCCCAAGAAAAGAAAGCCAAAATTGCCGAGCATCCCTTGGAGGTAAGCTAAAGTATATCCCTTTGTGACATATATATTCATTATGATAGCTTGAACCCCCTCCCGAATTTTTTGATCACCGCATTCAAATGTTCAATCATTTGAAAGCGGAGTATGACGCTTTTGTTGCTGGTCAGTCAATGGTTGGTTTCAAGACACAGCACACTCAACGGAACTCCAGAGCAACCACGCCAAGGAATCACAATCACAATGCCTGATGGTACAGAGCGGAACGGAAACAGTTGGGAAACATCCCCACTGGATATTGCCAAAGATCTATCAAAAAGCCTTGCTGATCGTGTCGTCATTGCAAAGGTATGTTGGATTTGGTTCACCGTGCATCTGACAGCCGACAATTCTCAGGTTGATGGAGAACTTTGGGATCTGGAACGTCCATTAGAGAAATCGGTTAAACTTGAGCTCCTTGATTTCGAGAACCTCGAAGGTCAGCTCGAACAGACTTGGCTATCGTATGTGCTCAGCAGCTGTCACCAGGAAAAAGAGTTTTCTGGCACTCCTCCGCCCACGTTCTTGGGGAGGCTGCTGAAAGGCATTATGGTTGTCACCTCTGCCTTGGTCCCCCAACCGACGATGGTTTTTTTTATGAGATGGCTACCAATAGACCTGTCTCCGTTTCCGATTACCCTGCCTTGGAAAAAGTCTCGGAAATGGCGATCAAGGAGAAGCAGAAGTTCGAGCGCCTTGTTGTCTCAAAAGAAAACCTTCTCAGAATGTTCAACGTGAGTCTGGAGGTACTTCGGCTACACTTTGCCTACTTACTCGTTGTCTCCAGTACAACAAATACAAGCAGTACCTCATCCAAACCAAAGTCCCCGATGGTACCTCTACTACAGTCTATCGGTGTGGCCCCATGATAGATCTATGCATTGGACCTCATATACCCCACACCGGAAAGATCAAGGCATTCATGGTCACTAAGGTATGTTTTATGACTCTTTGTTCGTCGCGATGTCCAACAGATATTGGTCAGAACTCTGCCTCCTACTTCCTTGGCGATGCTGCCAATGACTCACTTCAGCGCATCTATGGCATCTCATTCCCCGACAAAAAGAAACTTGTTGAATATAAAGCTTTCTTGATGGAAGCGGCGAAACGCGACCACCGAAAGATCGGCAAAGACCAAGAATTGTTTTTCTTTCATGACCTCAGTCCTGGGAGCTGTTTCTTCCTTCCTCATGGTACACGAATTTATAATGCCCTTGTCGAGCTCATGCGTTCGGAATACTTTAAACGCGGATATCAAGAAGTCATCTCTCCTAACATGTATAACAGCAAATTATGGGAGACCTCAGGGCATTGGCAAAATTACAAGGATGATATGTTCGTACTAGATGTCGAGAAGGAGAAGTGGGCATTGAAGCCCATGAATTGTCCAGGACATGCATTGATTTTCGATTCTAAAGACAGGAGTTATAAGGAACTACCGATCCGGATGGCTGAGTTCGGTATCATCCATAGAAATGAAGCTTCTGGCGCTCTAACTGGTTTGACACGAGTGCGAAGATTCGTACAAGATGATACTCATGTGTTCTGCATGGAATCTCAGATCACCGAAGAAATCACAGCATTGTTCGATTTCATGAGGCACATATACGGTCTTTTTGGGTTCAAATTCAAGCTCGAGCTCTCTACTCGTCCGGATAACTATCTTGGCACAATTGAGACATGGAACCAGGCCGAAGATGTGCGTATGATTGCCCCGATTTAACCATTTCCATACTCATGATATTGATATTCTTCACAGCAACTGAAACAAGCACTTGATGCCAACTATCCTGGACAATGGGATCTCAACCCAGGTGATGGCGCGTTCTATGGTCCGAAGATTGACATCACTATCCAGGATGCCCTTCACCGATCGTTCCAGTGTGCTACGATACAGCTTGACTTCCAGTTGCCTGAAAGGTTCAATTTAAAGTACCGCTCCGCAGATGAGGCAGCCGTTCGACCAGTTATGATCCATCGTGCGATCTTAGGTAGTCTCGAACGATTTATTGCTATTATCACGGAGCATTTTGCTGGAAAGTGGTATGTATGAGGTCGTCACATATCCGAAAAACATGTTTATGATGACCCGCCTTCCACTAGGCCATTCTGGATTTCGCCGAGACAGATCCTTGTCATCCCGGTCGCAGCTCCTTACGTGAGTGTTTTCGAGGGGATGTATTTTTCTGACGCATCCTCACTTCCCCCACTCTCATGGCCTAAATAGAAAGAATATGCTGCGGAAGTTGTAGACCGACTTTCGCAACTAGGGCTGTGGGCTGATGTGGACAATGGTGAAAATACACTGCCTAAGAAGATAAGAAATGGAGAAATCGCGCAGTACAATTTCATACTCGGTTAGTACCTTTCCGGTTCTTCTGACGAATTCTTCCACCTTTGCTTATTGTATACGTGGATCTCGTATATTCACATGACCAGTCGTCGGACAAGAGGAACTAGACACTAGATCAGTAAATGTGCGTAATCGCGATGACGTGGGTACGAAGACACGCTCGGAAACCATTCCATTAGACAAGATTATCCAAAAGTTCGTGGCACTAAAAGATCGTCGGAGTTTGCAGAATAAATTAGTGTGATGTGGCTATGATGGGTTACCAGTCGGAAGATAATTACATAAAGCTCTCATGTTACTCTCTGACAACAGCCCCTTGGCAAGTTCCTACTTGAAGATGAGACTTCATTGTCGGTTGTGCTCGCAGTCATAGTAGAGCCTTGGATGTTTGTATAACAGCACTACTGGGCAGCGTCCGATCCACAAAAATAGCCGACCAAACGATTCCTGCCTGTTTATCCGTCATCTAGTATACCTAGTACAACTACTACTAAATAATCTACAGTTATTATTCACTAGCACGAGAGTAAAGGTAAGGATTGATACAAAAGTGAAGATGAGCACCGCAAGTATTGTGTCGAAGACAACAAATACAGAGATATGACAGTGGCGATGCTGCTGTATGTTTTCTATCTAGTAATGTAGATAATTGTTCTAGCGAAATGATCAAGTGCAATCAAGTATATTTGTACTTAGATAAGTTGTATATTTCTCTTGCTAGAGTTCATGTTCTATCATCATGAACTCTGGGTATGTACTGTAAATTTGTATTAAATTTGTGTCCTAGACCTACTCTGAGATATTCATCTTCCACAACAGTTAAGTCTCACATCAGTCCTAGGTGTCAGAACTTGCAGAAGTGGACTTAAAAAAATTTCTTTTTCCTTTTTTTATAGTTTAGTTTTCTTTTATGAACTCACTCAGCTAAGAGGGCATAATGTGATGTTACAATGTCACAAAGCATGACATATGACATATAAGTCACATCTGTCACTATCACAGTTCCCCACAGTTATATAACTTAATAAAACATAGTAGATTCAGAATCTGCTAGAAAGTCTTAGTCATTACTTTAGGATAGATCAGTGTAATATATATGTCAGACTTGAAGACAGTGAACTTGTTTTTTTCTTTCTTATTATTTAGTTTCTCTTATTTTTCTATTTCTATTTAAACTTAACTAAGAGATGTGATGTGATCGCTTTCTTTCCTCCTACCACCATCTTGTGTGGTTAGTGCTCATAGGAATAGTTGCTGTTATATTTTTCTATCCACTTCTAGTTAATACTTGGAGCAAGTAAATCATGAAATCAAAACAAACAAACAGTAAGAAATAGTCATTCGCCCCATATACAAACCCTTTCTCTAATCTTGGAGAAAAGGACAACTCGTTGATGGACTGGAGTTCAGAAACTCCAGCTCCTTCTTCATCCATGCCTACACCTCGTATTTCTCCAGCAGGAGAACATGTGTCCTCACCTCATGTACCTTCTTCTCAAAGTGGTTCTAATGGCAATAACATATCCAGATGACCAGATACTGTATCGAAAGTTCTTAACTACAGGAACTTCCAGCTGATTCACCCAGCAATATGGAGTGGATCACACTTGGCCATGTCTATTTTTGGTACTAAAGAATCCAGATCAGAAGATGTTCACAACATTGCTTTATCAATAAGCAGAATTGAAATGTTTATGTGGTGTAACCCTATAGAAGAAAAGAAAGCCTCTGAGAGGTTTAACGTTATAGCTGAGTAAATCAGACTCCTTATCTGAACGTC
>Ga0157363_1004286_pt1 | contig 13123 bp, 4 predicted proteins | sample AttsexASBM1_FD_111477 | JGI IMG/M metagenome (GOLD analysis project Ga0157363, IMG submission 111477) | Fungus gardens microbial communities from leaf cutter ant in Ribeirão Preto, State of São Paulo, Brazil - Atta sexdens ASBM1 | ecosystem: Host-associated > Fungi > Mycelium > Unclassified ...
CATGACAATGCTCGATCCCATGTTGCGAAAGTAGTCAAGACATACTTGGAAACGTTGAAATGGGAAGTCCTACCCCACCCGCCGTATTCTCCAGACGTTGCTCCCTCTGACTATCACTTGTTTTTATCAATGGCACACGGCCTGGCTGACCAGCACTTCCGGTCTTATGAAGAAGTAAAAAATTGGATCGATTCGTGGATAGCCTCAAAAGATGACTAGTTTTTTCGACGCGGGATTTATACGCTACCCGAAAGATGGGAGAAAGTAGTGACCAGCGATGGACAATACTTTGAATCATAAATGTATAACCAGTTTTTTACAATAAAGCCTCGAATTTCGAAAAAAAACGGCGGAAGCAAAGTTGTACACCTAATATTTTAAAGTATGGTATATAATATATATATAGTATATATATATAGTATATATATATATATATTATATATATATATATATATATATTATATATATATATATATTATATATATATATATAAAATATATAAGTATATATATATTTTAAAGTACAGAAATATAATATAGTTTTGTACAAAATAATGTTGATTGATGAAATAATAGTAATATGATCGTATTTTTTTATTTATATATGTTATACGTTCTTAATTAATTATTATAATAAAAAATAAAAAAGCCTCTTTTCTAAACAATACAAATAGAAATCACAGTATCAGTTGATCCATTACGAAACAGCTAAGTTATAGTTACAGCGGTACCAGTTTACTAACTAAAAAAGATAATTTTCGATACAGCTATCGGAATACAATCAAAAGCGTATAGAATTAACAAATGAATGACTTAAAATATCTTATGTTTCATTTTTCAATGATTCATTCTCACTGCATTTTAGCCGTTGTACACAAATCGACGTAAGGATATATGTTCAAAAAATATAGAAACGAGTTAAACCATGAAATCCTCAATACATTTATTGTGTTATTCGATAAAACATACATTGGGTATTTTATCAATTGAGATGTTTCACTATTACATTCAGATTAGATTAGTGTATAATGGCTTTAATATGTTGCATTGAGTGCGTCACTATCAATGAAAAACGCTGATCAGATATTTCACGTGTATATAAACTTCATGTTTTATTTAAAATTAACATAAGATATGTATGTATGTGATGTGTAAAACTGTGAGGTCTATTAATACTTTTAATAAATAAAAAAAAGCTATTTCGAAAAAAAAATCTCTTGGAAAATAGAAGTTTTTTCATATGCAAAATCCAAGTTATTGTGACTTTTGTACACATGAGAATTAATATGTATAGTGTATCTGATATTCATAATCGATTCTCATATTTGATACTGTCTTCAGATGCCAATCACATAGTCGCATTTTAGCATCTTAAAATATTATTTAACATCTCAAAATAACTGACTATGAATTTCGCCCTATATCTCTTAATACAATAATTAATTATTTGATGCAAATAATTCAATGTAATACTAAATGTCCTAAAATATTTAAAAACATCCTAAGATTACAAAAATTAAAAAAAAATAATTTTACGATCTTTAAAACGTGTCATATTGACTTATAGCATTTGCAAAATATCCTATACAAATAGATCTTACATCTCACCTACCAATAAGATCAATTTTGTTGATATTACGTATAGAAATGTCTTCTTTTTTTTTTTAATTTTAATTTCTCTTCGAGAAATGAAATCCTCAATTATTAGTAAATTTATGATACAAAGTATTTTAACAATATAAATATTTTGTCGGAGAATGTGTTAATATTTAAGAATGAAAAATTTATAAGCTCATTAATTCGGTTAAATAATGCAATATTATAATAATATTGCTATTATTTTGTATCTGAAGTATTATTATATGTATTGTAATTATTTAATCGAATTAATGAACTTATAAACTTTTATCCTTAAATATTGATATATCTTCTCAGAAAATATTAATATATCATAAACATGTGAGACAGTTCAAAACAGCTACATATACATATGTTGTACATGTGTACGTTAAACATATTTCTCATCGAATACAAATCTTATATTTGCCAAATTATAATTTTAATATAATCCAAGTCTATTTAAATACGAAATTAGTATAATTAATTGTATATATTTATTATATTATTTATATATTTTTAATTAAATAACTAATTTATATGTATATTTCATATTTATGTTTCTATATGTACTAATATATATATGTATATATTTTCATATAAAATAATACAAAGATTTGTATTATTATAATATTTGTACTTTGATGAGAGAAAATAGAAATAGCAAATTTTAAAAAGAATAAAACGAATAGAGTAATATTTATGCCAACGCGTCAGCGAATCATTCATTTTCAATTTAATCAAGTCATGTTTGTTCGTTCGCATACGGATTTCCACTGCATAACATTAAATACAATGTATAGATTTTATATACTCATTGATATAATACCCTATAATTTTATATTTTCTCTAAATATATGTCAAACAGTAATAATAATAATAATAATAATAATAATAATAAAAAACTCTCTATGTTTATCTAATATAATGTATCTAATCTAATGTATATCTCCGATAAATCAAAACGTTAAAATGTCATTTTCATTAATTAGAACGTTAAAATATCATTTCTGTCATCTATAAATATTTGAAAATATATTTTTATTAATATTCGGAAATGTTTCCTCTTTTAAATATGATTATTAGTTTTCAATTTTGGACTCGGCAAAAAATTAGAAAAAAATCTCAAATCTTAGTAAGGGCATATGGTTCCGATTACTTTACATAGTAATTATTTTAGTATACAATGCATACAATCAGTAAAAATTTTTTTGTTCGAGAAAGAATGCTACTGATTAGTATTTCAACCTGTTTTACCTTGAAAATTCTTGGAAATTGAAGATCCATTTAAATAGCTTTTAATTTTCCTCTATTATGTATGCGAGCATTGTCTGTAGTACTAGTTTAGAATATAATAAGTAGATATGTTATCGGCGGATAAAACAAATTCTTTCGATATTTCGACATTCTTCAAATTTCCGACTATTTGATAAAAACACATGTTATTAAAAAGTTTTAATCAGAAGTAGTTAATCAGAAGTAGAAAACAAGAATCTTATATTTTTATGTTTTACGCATTACTCTTCGAATGTTTTATTAATTATTAATTACTCATATATATATTACTCATAGAAAGTTTTATTATTAATTATTAATTAATTAATAATTTACCATAATAATTATTAATTATTAATTATTAACTAGTAATTTATTATAATTTTATTGTTATTTGTAACGCGTTTTTTATCTTAAAGCTTAACACCACATTCTTGTATTAGGAGAATATTAAGTTTTGATTGTCTTCTGGCTAACACGAATAAGTTTCCATATGCTTTTGCCAGAAAAATGAGAAAAAAATAACAAAAAACAATAGAAAATATTCTGATTGATGTATTAATTCATATTCTTATTGAAGTAAATACATTTTTCAAGCAAAAAAAATCGATGAAAACTAAGTTTAACAAGTTTTTCAGCACATTAACCTCCTTCTAATATGATACTGGATTGAACATCAAAATTATTATTAAAATTTGCTTATCAATTTAATTTAATTTGTCCAGCAGCAATATTATTCCAGCAGTTTAATTTGTAAGTTCGGAAATTCGGCGCGCAGTTTGAAATAGCTACAACTATGGTATATATGCATGTATGTACATATGTAATATATACATACATAATTCACATTGAATTATTATATTTAAACATTAAAAATCTAGCTTTGACCGTTGTAGACTTGAATATTCTTACTTAGTATTTATTACATTACAGTCTTAATAAAATCATTTACTAAGTTTAACACTTATAAATATTTGAAAATATTTTTATTAACATTCAGAAATGTTTCCTCTTTTAAATATGACCAGTTTAATTTTCAATTTTGGACTCGGCAAAAAATTAGAAAAAAATCTCAAATCTTAGTAAGAGTATGGTTCCGGTTACTTTACATAGTAATTATTTTAGTATACAATGCATATAATCATTAAAAATTTTTTTTGTTTGAGAAAGAATGCTACTGGTTAGTATTTCAATCTGTTTTACCTTGAAAATTCTTGGAAATTTGAAGATCCATTTAAATAATTTTTAATTTTCCTCTATTATGCATGCGAGCATTGTCTGTAGTACTAGTTTCATTACTTACATAGTGCAAAGTTTAATCTAGAAGATATTTCAACTTATATTCTTCTATATAAAAATATTAAAAATATTAATTTATGCTTTGTATGTAACATTAAAAAAACGATCAAATAAATATATAATCTAGCTGATGTTTATGTATATGTATATGTATACTTACGTTTCTCTTATAGATATGTCCTTCTTTAACTGATAAGTGTGATAAGAGATATAACGTCATATGTTTTAGAGTTTTGCTGATCTACATTCCGTATAACAAATAATTACATTAATAGACGATGAATTCATTATGTCGAACATTTTAATGGAACATTTTAAGACAGAAATTTTTAACCTTTTCAATTTACACTAAAAATTATAATGACGCATATGTTCTTATCATTTATAATTCGATGTTCTTTACTGACTTCGTCGATTCTATTAATAAAGATTAAAATTAGCGGCACATATTAAGTGACGAGGCAAATTTTTCGAAGTATATTATTAGTGATTTTCTAGCATAGATTTTTTACAGTTAATATTATATATTCAAAGATAAAAATAAAATTCTACAATTTTTATTTTTATTTTATTGTTTTAAAAATTTTTGTAATGATGACATCATATATACTTTGGTGAATAAAAATACAATATAAAAGATATCTAATCTGAATAAGACTCATCTAATTAATTTTGTTTTTTTTTAATTCCATTTATGGAGATATTAAGCTAAGCTAAATAAGAATAAAATCTTTATTTCACTCACTCACAAAAATAAAATTTATTAACGTATAGAATATTTGTAAATGCACGCACATGAATATAATATGGCCCATTATAAATTATTAAGAATTTTAAATTTCGTAATTGCGTACTTCGAGTTTCTAAATTGCTATAATAAGCTTTTTTTTACTAGAGACAGAAATAAATGTATATATTCTTATTCTAGATTTTATTTTTCGGAAATGTGATTAATCAGCTGAAACAGGGTGTTAGGTGGAGCTCTTCTTTGAGAACTAAAGATAAGAATTCTGTACCGCAACGTTTTTTTAAGGTATTCACTTATTATAATAAGAATAATTAAGTAAAATGTAATATAGATGAAACTAAAAACGTAATTTATTCAGTATGTTTTAATCAGTATGCAGATTTATCTGTCCGCCTTGCTGGACCAAATCAGTTAAATCCTAAACCTGATGTTAATAAGCTTTCATTTGGGAAATATTTCACTGATCACATGCTCAAAGTACATTATTACGAAGGCATGAATAGTTGGCAAGCACCAGAAATTATGCCTTTCGAAAACATAGTTCTTCATCCAGCTGCGAAAGTACTTCATTATGCTGTGGAGGTATTTATATTTTGTATTTCGAAGATGACATGTGAGATAGTATTAAAAAAATTTATTTATTTTTATTGATTTCTCTTATTTTTTATTATATTATTATTATATGTTTAACAAATTCCTTTTGTACTTATATAAAAAATATTATTTTTAATATTTAATTATGTATATATCATTTCTCAGTAGTGCTTATAATGTTAATGGCACTCTTGTTTTAATAATTTAGCATAATTAAGATAGAATTATTTTTCTTTCGTATGATGTAAAGCTGAGAAATCTTGTTTAATATAAAATATATCCCATAAAAAAATATATATTATCTTGAAATTCTTCTGTCAAAAATATTTAATATCGATAATCGCTATTTTAAATATTTTACTATCTCTGTGAAATTATTTAAAAAATGTATATATATATATATATAAAACTGTAGGATGCAAAGATTATTAGATTTGTAACATATGTATACAAATTATTGTAGGAACTGAAATTTCTTGTGTGATTTAACTTGACAGTAGTAGTATAAGTATAAATTTTTTTTCAGTTGTTCGAAGGCATGAAAGCTTATAGAGGTGTTGATGGCAAAATAAGGTTGTTTAGACCAGAGTTAAATATGGAAAGAATGAATAATTCAGCAATAAGAGTTGGTCTACCATCTTTCAGAGGGGAAGAATTAATTAAGTGCATTTGTAGATTAATTAGCATAGACCAAGAATGGGTTCCACATTCTACCGCCTCTAGTCTTTACATTCGTCCTACGCTTATAGGCATCGACGTGAGTACTATTTTATTATTAAATATATCACCGAATATTTTGCTAATATTTATCTCATTAAAATTTAGATAATTATATATAGATATAACTGCAAAAAGATTAAACTTCAATAATTTTGATTTTTATATAAAATTGAAACCAATATAATCCTAAATCACGCACTTTGTGAATTACGTGGCGAATTCTTCTAGTTTCTGAGATATACTTTAAAGTATTAAATTTTTATTCCCGATTACATTCACTTTTCACGAGAAGCAAGAAGTCACCCCTAGACAGGAAGGGAGCTGAGATAATCCTCATTTCGTTATAAAGTATACGCTGTCTCTATACAGAGAGAGGAGTGAACCTTGCTTTGCGTGGAAAGTCGAATGCCCCGAGGTGGAATGATTTTTAATATTATATGTATAATTAATATTATTATATATATTTAATATTATATGCATAATTAATATTGTATTTAATATGATACGTGGAAATAAAACGTTATTTCGTTTTATTATATTTTATTAAAATAACAGGTGAATAACGTTTTGCTATATTGAATATAAGAGAAGTACGAATAACACAATACTATTATTGGATAAAAACTGTAATCGGAAATAAAAATTCAATACTTTAAAGTGTCATATATCTTAGAAACTAAAAGAATCCACGACATAATTCAAAGTATACGTGACACAGGATTATATCGACTTTAATTATATGTAAAAATCAAAAGTCGTTGATGAAGTTAACCTTTTCGTAATCGCAATAATTAAAGTAATAACCAAAGTTTACATTGTGATTTTGCAATAAATGATGTAATTACGAAGGTCGTTTGAAAAGTTTTGAGCCTTATGAAGATAGCAATGCTCAAAACCATTCTGGTATATTACAATCGTACATGTTTTGCGAGATATTGTACCTGTAAAAATTATAGCCATTTTGGACGCAGTTGTTGCTTGAAAGTCATTTGTGCCAATTGATGTCAGTATTTTCATTTGATAAAAATCTGTCTTTCGAGCCTAACTTTGAACTTAGGAAACAGGAAAAAAATATTAGGGATCAGATCTGATGAATACGGTGGGTAATTAATTAATTCGAACTGCGATTCGTAAATTTTTGTTATGGCAATCATCGATATTCCATTTTATTCGATTTTTTCGTTTTTAGAAAAACGGTGATATCGACTGGCACAAATGACTCTCAAAAATAATAACTGAGCGTCCAAAATGGCTACAATTTTCATAAATATCTTGCAAAATATATATGTACATACGATTGTAGTACCAGAATAATTTTGACGAGTAATGCTATCTTCTTGTTGAAACTCAAAACTTTTCGAACGACCCTCGTATATATTGTACATTGCCGGTTATACGTTAAGTCACAGACATAATCAGTGTGAAACGGTATTACTTACGTCACGGACGTTGTCAAGACTGCTATATGTATACACAAGAGCAATCATATTTCTCAATGTTTAATGATAATACATGATAAACAGAATCACAACTTTCTGTTGATATACCGGTTACATGTTACATGTGAAACGAAGTATGCTTCTACAATCATGTTACTTGGATTCAATATCGATTTATTATTCAAATGCTTTTCTTCTTTTCTCTTTTTTGATAAATTTGATATGATATATTTGTACATTACTTTTGTGAAAGTTCTTATCATATCTTAATATGTAATTACAAAAGACCTATTTATTTTTTATTCAATATAATTTATTACATATTCAATCTTTTATAATTTTTGTAATTATTCATTTAAGTAATATATTACTCACGTATTTTAACTATATCATATATGTACTTTAACTATTGCATTAATTCGATATGTGAAATCTTCTTTATTTAACTTATTTAATGTTTTAACTACTTGATAATAAGTGCAAGATAATCAGTGTTGCCTCAGAATATATTTATTAGACTTTACGATAATATCACATTCTTCTTTTTATCATAATCGATTTTCGTGACCTTCTTGAAATATGACTATTTCTGATATTAATTCTGATGTAAATTATACGTACAGTGATTGATGAAATAAATTAATGTTATAATGTTGATAAGCAATGGTAAACTTTTGAATTGTTATTATTAGAGATGCACCGGATTGTAAAATTACCAGATACTGAATATCGGGTCAGAATGTAACATCGGATATTCGAGAAGGCAATTTCTTCAAGTCGAATATCTGACCGGATTTCGAGAGTCTTTTAAAAAAAAAGTCTATAGGAAAAAAATTGTAATTTTGCAACAATGTATAAGATATTATAACATCATGAATATACATACTTATTTCTAAAACATTTGTATAAGAAAAAACAATTTAATGATATCAAATTTCAATTGGATATATTCCCGGATATCCGGCTATCCGGTAAGATAGTAAAAAATTCCTGATGATACCGGATACTTTCCGGATATCCGGCTATCCGGTAAGATAGTGAAAAATTCCTGATGATACCGGATACTTTCCAGATATCCGGGGTGCATCCCTAGTTATTATGATGTAACATAGCAATATACAATATTCAACTAAACATTTATTTAAAGTATTCAAAAATATGTTGTATAACCATAATGTAATATTCTATCAATGTTGTAATCTAGGAACAGTATCTAGGTACTTTAAGTCGAAGTCCACAATTTTGTTTTAAGAAGCCGTACGTAAATCGTAAGCTATAAAGTCCTTGGCACATACAAAAACGGAAAGTAATAAGACGTACGTAAGCATTTAAGCAGTAAGAAAATCGTAATGTGTCATTTATAATACATAGAATAAGTAAATACGAAAACTTAATCAATCACAGTCGAATGTGAGAAAATAATCGACTGTGATTGGTCAATTTCTTATTCTTACTTCTTACTCTGTGTATTGTAAACGACGCATAACAATTGGATTTGCTATTGACTTTATGATCTCTACTGTGATGGTCAATTCGCTTGCGTTTTTGTATGTTCCATAGTCTGAAATGACGATATATTGGCCAGAGAACTTATAATGCTTTTAAGCGTAAAGAATCAATCGGTTTTATTGTTCAATTCGCTTAAGTTTAATGATTAAAGCCTAAAGATTATGCAAAAAAAAAAGATTACAGTTTTTTAAAGAAATCGATTTTACATATTGAATACACTTAAACGAGTATTATTGATAATTTCAAAGATCTTATTGCGAATATTGTTATTCAACATTGAAAATGACTTAATAATAGAACGAAACGTTTGTTTTTAATCATTGTATTTTATTATTAAAAATTTCCAATTCAGAACACATAAAAACCAGCATTAATTCATTAAGCATTGATTCTACGTAAATAGTTCGAATTTATCAAGTCTTTTTATATTTATCATTATTCTAGAAAATCTTATATACATTCGCTTGTAGATATTTTGTACAAATGACTTCCGTAAAAGAGAAAAATAGGAATATATAGCACTTTATCCAAATTATGCAAATTATGCATATTAACGTTACGTGTATATTTTAATAAAATAATATGAAATAAACAAAGTTTATTTCATATCTAGTATGCAAAAATAAATAAAAAGAAGTTTCATTCAAAATTAAGATTTTATTCGAAATTAAAATTTCATTCGATATATATATATATATATATATATATATATATTGCCATTTCAACATTAAATATCTTTCCAGAATGTGCGATGACCTATTACTTTTTTGTGACCATTACAATCGTAATTTTTTAACTTTAATTATAATCTTATACGTATTTTAAAAAACTCTATGATAATATTTGTGTATGCAGTTAATCGAAGAAACGTCTTCGACTCTTATCTATCACTATAGGTTATATGTTAAAAGTACATCTTCAACATTTTTTTCTCTCTCTTATTTTATTGATAACCTACCCTAGAATTTTGCACACGTCAAGTTCGGTACTTTACTTTATTATATTAAAAAATTTCTCTAAGATAATTCAATTTATTGTAGAACGTCGTCGATCAGTAACTATTGAGATGCGTGTTATCTCTGCTTTCTTTGAAGACAGAAAAAGAATGGATGCAATGGAATCATAGACCTTTAAATTGTTATCTTTCGGCTATGAATGCATGGTTTATGTAAGGTGTATATGAGATGTATCGCAATTTTTGATCAAACGCCGTTTGGTAGATAAAACGCATCAAACTGAGTTGAAAAATCTTCTACCATTTTGCAAATTTTGCAATGGTTAAGAGAGATATTAATTTATGAAGTCCAGTCTATCGCTAAATGAAAGTGCACGGCGAAATAAGACTGCTCATGTTCTTCGTCGCTAGGCATATTGTTTACAAGCGACATTAGATGCGTTCCACTTAACATTCGCAAGTATCATTTCATTCTCATTGTCATCAAAACAAGGATGAAATAATGAATACGAATGTATACATGAATGTATTGTTAACGTTAAGTGAAACTCACTCATTGGCATTAACGTGCTTAGTGATGGCGAACGCGCGTCTCACTAGGCGGTCTTATCTCGCCGCCCGCTTGCATTTAGTGGTTCGAGCGAATTTGGTTATTTTCATAAATTAATATCTCTTTCGTTAACTACTGCAAAAATTGCAAAATCGTAGAGGATTTTTCGACTCAGTTTAATCCGCTCTATTTATGTAATTCACAAGAGCGCTTTGTAAAAAATTGCGAGATACTCTGTATATCTCATTGATCTGTATTATGTCATTACACAAACTTAATTTAATCGCCAGAAGAAATCGACTTTCCAATATAATATTTAAAACACTACTGATTTTTAAAAAGTATATGACAAAAGATAATTATTCAAATATTTTCGTAAGTATGCTGCATAAGCACATAGTAGTTTGACGTAAAATAAAATTTACGCCATTTGTTTTTTTAAGTAAAAAATATTTTTAAAAATAACTAAATCTTACAGATACTTCTGTACTATATCTGTATCTATACCTAAATAATTTTTTTAAATGTTTATATCTATAACTATTGGGTTGTCCGGAAAGTTCGATGCCGATTTTGAAGGAAAATTGAAACGCAGAAGATTTAAATTTTTAATTTCATTTATTAAATTTAAATCTTTTGCGGCATGAACTTTCCGGACAACCGAATAGATACTTTTCTTACACAGTACCTAGATACCTTTCAAAATATATCTGTTACAATACTGTATTTTATATTAAATGGTGTTTTAACAATATTTTGAATACATACACGTATAAATTAAAAAATCATTTTTATATTACTTATTGTCAGTAACGAGAATAGATTGAAATGGATTCAGATATTCAAAAATACACATATTTGCGAACGTTAAAATGAATTCTTTTTAATCCGAATGCATTTTTATTTATTTATAGGAATTGCCTTTCAATATAATATGAAATGCCTTTCAATATAAAAATAATATTAACTTTTTTCTGTTTGCGCGCGCGCGCATGTGTGTGCATCATGTATATGTATTGCTTAATTCACAATTCTGAATAGCAGTTTTTCAATCCAAATAAATCCAGTTAAATCAAATGGAATCCAATTGAATAAAAAAAGTTGTTTTTTTTTATTTAATTGGATTCAATGGAATAGAATAATGAGAACTAAATAAGACTAAATAAATAAGAAAAAAAGAATAAGATAAAAAAAAAATAAGACAAAAAAAATTTTTTTTTATTCAATTGAATTCAATGGGCTTAAAATATGCATCAAAATTTCAATCTCGATTACTGGTTATTAACTAGAACATAAAATAAATGTAAAATTGTTAAGAATTAATTGCATGCATGTATAAAATACTACAGCCTTAAAGAACCGGGCAAAATGGGCCACGAGCGAGTATTAAATCATGTTATTTTGCAGATATTGTTATATATGTTAGCAGAATATATCCTATGCATGAAAATATACAAATTTACACAATGACAAGCAAATAGGAGAAGGGCGCGTTATATTGCATATTTATTAAAAATGGGGAGAAAGAATAAGAATTTATAATTATGACCTGTTTACCATTACTATTCATTATTGACTTCATCAGAATTACTAGAAATTCACTGGAACTGTCAGAAAATGATACGAAAATGTCTTCTGTATGCTAAAATTTTGTTCTTGTATTTTTGTATGTTTATATATCTTAAATACAGGGAATGGAAGCGTTTTACTTGTTAAGATAGCCCTACACGGTCAATAATTCTGATCATTAATATTGAATCAATAATACTGATAATATGCATCAATATTTTTAGTTTATTTTTTAAACCTTACACGATCAATATTATTATTGGCTAATATTTCTCTTTAATTTTATGTACATTATCTATTATACTGTATCATACTATATGGATCTCAGTAAGGCAATTTTTTTATTGATGCTCAACAATCAAAATCCAGATTATCACTCTATATTCTACGTCGATCTATTAATATTATAACCGCACCATGTTGAAAATAGACAAGGTGTGTTCGTAACTAATCGTAAGACAAGTTTGCGCATACAAACTATAATTATAGGAAAAATAAGAAAAAAAAAACTATAAATAAAACGAATGTAGGAAATTTCAAACATGTAAAATGACATAATATTATCAATATATTCATTATTATTTAAACTACACAATTTGCAAAAGAAAATCGTGAGAATTTTATTTTTGCATTTACAGAATTTGCGTTTTTAATTGATTTTATATAGAAACGAGACATCGATATTAGAATTATGAGTCTTTACTTCTTTAATTATCTAAATATCTAAACATTTAAACAGATCATGTTTTTAGTTTAGTTTATTAAAAAAGTGCAATGTTTAATTTTCGAAAAATAAAAGAATATTCTTTTAGACCGGAATCAGATTACGCATTGAAGATAGAGATTGAA
>Ga0157363_1004287_pt1 | contig 13122 bp, 11 predicted proteins | sample AttsexASBM1_FD_111477 | JGI IMG/M metagenome (GOLD analysis project Ga0157363, IMG submission 111477) | Fungus gardens microbial communities from leaf cutter ant in Ribeirão Preto, State of São Paulo, Brazil - Atta sexdens ASBM1 | ecosystem: Host-associated > Fungi > Mycelium > Unclassified ...
TCCTAATAACGAAGGTCAACCTGATTAGGATCTGCTAAATTCCTTGAATAAATTTCTAATCGGGTATAAACATGATGAATATTAAATTGACTCTCACAAGATCCATTTATATTTCATCATATTTCAACATACTAATAATAAGTAAGATCAATTGAGACTTCTATCTTCAGACTTCTAACGACTATAAATACTAACTAAAGAGACTAACTCGGAGATAAAGTGTCGAAAAAAATACGTAAAGATAAAGAAGATCGACTTTGAGGAAGGACCGATCATAAGGTGACGAGGATATCTATTATGTGCCAATGCCGTTGGGTTAAAGGTCAATTAAACAGAGATGGTATGCTAATGAACAAAAGCCTTCCCGTAATCCGGTATGGGTGCAGGCATCCATTATTAGCGTGTCACGTAAGTGGTTTTCTTCGCCTGGCAGCTGCCCAGAAGATAATAATTGGCCACGGGAGAACGACGCCCAAGTAGGATATTATCCCATGGACGCGCCAGGAACACCTAGGCGGACGGCCAACTTTTGCTCTTGGAATTATTCCGGAAATCTCCATGGTGCGATAGTACGTGTGCGGCATGCTCGTTTCGGAGTTACTCACCCGAGACAGAATGCGAAAGACGAGGCGATAAGTACGGAAAAATAATGCGCCCTAAAACGCGATTCAGCAGCAAACGACCGGCTCTTTCTTTCTTTCTTCTCCTTTGCCCGTCACACGAGTTGGAATTCGTTAACTCTTAAACGTCACAATATATTATGGGAACAATACATTATGGATATGACACACTCAATTCAATTGCTTATAATTTTCATAAAAATGAAATATATTACATAAATATTATAAAATTTTTTAAAATTAAAATACTATATATTAAAATTCGTTTTTTTTTTATTTTCTAGTTATAACTTGTGGTTAGACTTAATCTGATGACAATGTATTGTAAAAATTGTATTTCTCTAGTTATGATTGATTAATCATAAACACTGATGAGTTTGTAGTAACTTTTAAAGTTATCATTACAAAATCACTAGCTTAGTGATTAATTATAAAAAAAAAGAAAAAAAAATTTACATTATCACCAAGATAAATGAAATTAAGTCTAAAGTAACCAAAAAATGAAAAACCGGGCCTAAAGGGTTATATAACAAATATATACCTATTTCTTTATCAATAAAAAAATTACAATGGAAGGTTATAATGGAAAAAGCATTGAAAATCAGATATGCTATACTAAAAAAAGTACTTAAGAGTTAAATTTTATGCCCATTTCAACTAAGTAGATTGACTTTAATCTCAATTCAACTGACTTTTCATTTTTTTTTAATTCTCAGAACAAAAAAAAGATGAAAAATAAATTGAACTGAGATTAAAGGTAATCTTCATTGATGAAAATGGACATTAGCTGGATAAAAAAACATGAGTGGGAAATTATCGCAACATCACGTGAATTATATGTACATTACGTAAATCATTTCTTCTTTCATTTACATATCGTATGCGATGCGATCGATAAAGTTAATTTTTATAATGCGACTGTAATCGCATTTGCGTCGTCACGCTTAGTTCAGAGTATCTTCTGAGGTGCGGTAGGGTCGTCGAACCGAACAGAGCGTCGAAGTGCTGAAATTAACTGTCAATTATGTGTCACATGGCATCCAAATATAATGAATCAAAGAATATATATAGCATGGAATATACAGAACTACATAATTTATCGTGTTTACTTTTGATTCGTTATATTACATTTAAAAAATAAGATAGTAAAGTATCGCTATAAAAGTCAAAATGCAGTTTGATTTTTAGCCATAGCTTATTATCTTATTTTTTTGTAATAATTATAAATAATTAATATACTGTTAAAAATAAAATGTTAATTTTAACTGAAAAACATATAGCATTCAACGTATTACATTTTTTATATAAAAAAATATTAATTTTAACATTTTTGCATTTCAAAAAGTCTGCTATATGTTTTTGAGTTAAAATTAACATTAATTAAAATTAATTTTTATTTTAACAGTATAGTTAAACGGTACGCAGATTATTGCAAATTAAGTGTTTACTTAAGATTCATGAATACAATATTGTTTTATTATGAAAAGCATAACTAGATTAATACTGAACTCGCGTTAATTTTATGTTTCATTAACCGATCTCGTAAAGACTTATTTTCGAAAATTAAGAGATCCGAAGGCAAATTAATAGATTAATGCAAATCTAATCAATACATCATTTAAATTATTCATTGACATTCTGTCGTGTTCGATATGAAAAGTTTACGTAGGTGGCTTGTTGCCATGTGCATAATACACAATATAATTATAGTTTGATCCTTTCAATTTTGCAACATTGCAGTATTAATTTCATAAGTTTACGTTCAATCTCGGCATAAATGAAGATTTAAATAACATAAAGCTTGTCGATCGAATAACATCAGCATGCAAGATTATGCACAGATTATTCCGGGGTCAAAAGCGAATAATAAAGAGAGAAAGGAGGTCGTCTATTAAAAGTCCACGCCCAGAAAAAAAAGTGCTGATATTAATTACGTAATTGTCGCTCGTAACGAGGGGCTGTTCTTCACGTTAAAATATCCGCATATTATTTATTAAGGGATACTGTCAAGCGTCAAACGCCTCGTGCTTATAAATACGGGTATTTTGTTCGACGTGACGCATAACGAAGACGCTGACTTGGAAACGACGTCGTGTCTTAATTGCATTCCTTGACTTTCATCGCACAGCCTCCATTTTCAAAACAATTAATTACTTCCGGTGATCAGCAGTTTACTCCTCGTTATCCCGCTGTTGTTTATTGCTTACCAATATCGAGTCTCTCGTGCTGTATCCGATGCTTAATTTTAATATCATTAATTCGTTATAATTACAAAATAAAAAAAAACATTTCATGTTATGTTATTTTATGCACTTTTATTCCTACTTTTACCGCTTAATAAATATACATTTGATAACAATTGCAATTTTTAATGATATTAAGTACAAAAATATTTATCCGAATAATGAGAGTAATGTTGAAAATATTTCACACGGTTCGAAAATTTGCATTAAATTCAACACATTTCATTTGTCCCTCGTTATCCCATTTAAATTTGTGTTAATTTAACAAGATAAATATGATAAAAAATAACACAAATATTATTTGAAAAAAATTTATACAAAAAATATAATACCGACACAGTTTATAGCAAACCTGTGGAAGCATATTTTTCAGCAAAACTGATATTTATATTAACAGGTATTTTATTCATTCGTTTTATAATTTACAACACATTGCTTTTGTTATTTGTTATTGTGTTATTTTAACACTGAAAAATGTTGAATATCAAATGTTAACTCAAAATATTTAAATTAACATAATTATATTAAGTTAAATTAACATTTGAATATGCTAAAAATTCAACACAAAATTTTAACAAGAACTTGATCGTTTCTAACATAAAATGTTTTTTACTGTGCACATATTTCTCATCGGCTATATTTACGTTCCATACTTTTAACGAACAAAAAGTTCCATAGTTTTGATGCACAAAAAAGTTGATTTTACTCTACTTAAAAGATAGTATTTCTTCTCAGTCAGTTACCTCAGGCGGGAAATCTCCTTCGTAAGCACAAGATGAAACATGATGACTGACATACACAATACGATGTGTTTAAAAACGTATTATTAAGTCACTCGAGTCGTATGCTCAGGATGAAGCTGTTATTCTATTCATGGGGTTAAATTAAAGGTCGGGTTGTAATCGCGTGTAATGACGAGGCGAATTGAAGTCTGCATAATCGTTGTTACAACTCGGCGGCCTCGCCTGCAGAGTTCTAGCGGTGAAGCCAGAAAAATATTGGTATGACTCGAGCGTTTCTCGTTCACATGCAAATTTGACTTCAGACGATACCTTCATTTGCCAAATGTTCGGTGAATGCAAATATACCACACTTAAGCGTAAGAAATTTTGCCAATTCTTATACATGATTAGGTATATACATCACGTCTGCAAAGAATAGCACATTACGCGAATACTTAACTCTTCGGGCTGACGGTAGATCTATTGGACTCACTCAATTATAAATCTCTTTGTCAAAAGTGTCAAGTATTTCAATTGTCTTTACGTTTACATCTATAAATTTGGATTATTTTTATTAAAATATACTTAACTCATTTAATTAATATTAATAATATACTTAATAGTATTTATTTTATATCAATATCCTTAAAATTAATTAATGCTTTTTACTAAATTAAATGGATCTTATAAGATACAGCATTTTTTTTATTATTACTATACAGATTTTGGCGTTTGTTCTAGAGAGTTAAAAAAAATCACTAAAATGTTTACACATCGATAAAAAATAAGAATAAAAAAGCATAAAGTTTTCTCATGCAGCAATGCGATTGATTACGTATCCAACAGTTAAATGGTTTTATCATTTCAAGCGTTTAGCCGGTCCTTTTTGGCAATAAAATTTTGTTATTCGTGAGCTTATGCACTCGCGAAAAGTCGCCAACATAAAAGGGAGTGAGAAGAAACTTGCTTTTCGCAGTGCTGGGGAATTCAGGTCGGTGCATCAGGAACAGATTTCGCCGCGAAGGCGGGCGCTAGTCTATGAATTTTTGAATGAAATCTAGCAGCCCGTAGATGCCGTGAGAAACTTTCCGTCGAGGACGCAGAACAACTGTGAATTATTCATGTAACTGTATCATCGTTATGCTTCCGCTGTTTTCGCGGCAACTTTATTTTCCACGCCGACGTTGCGCCCAAGTCGGTTTGCAACCGAATTCAATGTGGATTCCGTTCCCCGATGATACGTAGCGAGGGAATTTAAGGTTTCGGTGTTACCTTTATCTTGCATTTCACATTCTTATCTTCTAGACGTCTGCCGAAACGAGATACACGCTTTGATGCAGAAAGCAACAACATTGGCAGGTGTCTATCGTTTCAGCGCTCATTTTTGAAATTGACAAAATACCATTTTAAATTATCACACAAAGAAGTTTGATCAAAGATGTAAGCATCAGAAAATTCTTCGATTGAAAAAACAACGCAGCGATATAATGATATATTTGATTATTACTATTTAATGTACATTTTACTATTTTAAAAATTACTATCGCTTACACTGAAAAAAAGAGCCCAGTAAGCTCATCAAATATTAAGTGAAATAACTCCTATCAAATGTTCAAAAATAATTTTATTTTTCTAAATTTAGTTAATTTAGTAAGTATTATCAAACGATTAATATACTATTATGTTTGATGATACTAAATATTTAGAAAAGTATAATTATTTTTTGTTATATTAACCGAACATTTGATTGTTATATTTCACTCAACATTTGATAGCTATTATCCGACTTTTTCCATATATATATATATATATATATGCTTATATAAATACTCTCTCTCTCTCTCTCTCTCTCTCTCTCTCTCTCTCTCTCAATAATACAAAACACCCACAATATTTAAAAAATTGATATGATAAATATATGTATACTGCTGGATTATTTTTTGCAAAATATTTAAACGAAAAGCATTAATAAATATTGCTTTAATCGTTTATCGTCAGTCTATTTATTTAAAAATACTTTTTTCTAACGAATAAACATGATCTCAATATAAACTATAAATAGATTACAAATATAAAAAAACCAGTATAAATAAAAATCTCAATATAAACTGTAAATACAAATTGTAAATATTTTTAAAAGTCAGTATGTTTTTATTGGTTTTAGTATTAAGTAAATATATAATCAGATTTTTTTAAAAATAGATATATAATATGTAAATATATATATATATATATATATATATTTATTTTATACATTTATTTTACATGTCAATTGATATTTATCTTTTCGTATTTCTGTGGCTATAGATTTCTCAAATTGAAATAAGCGATCGTATAATTAATTATTACGTACCAATAGTGAACATTAACATAAATGTTCAGAGAAATCGAAACGGTTATCACATCGATTGTACAATAAATTGTATTGTGACATGAGAAAGCTATTTTAACCGTTTTTAACATCAAGCTGTTGTCAACTATTTGATTCCCATGTGCGAAGAATAACGCGTAGAGACACTCGAAATATCCCTCTACGTAAACTATTCACCGCACTCTATCACCATTTCGAAAACGCGGAAATAGAACGTAGCAGTCACTAGAAGCTTTTTGCGGCACTTCGATTGAGATAGAAACACAGAAAGATTTTTTGCTGGCACCGAAGATATTCAACTCACGATCGTGAAACTTGATGTTCTAAAATACTCTTGAGAATATGACTGCAATTTATTATTGTGTATATAAATTCACAAGAGATTATTAGACACAAAAAACCACCTTGAACAAATATGGCGTTTTTCACTCATGTATGTTTAATCTATTTTCATTTAACAATCTAATAATCTATTTTCTCATTTAATAATCTATTTTCATTTAACAATCTATTTTTATTTACTTTATTGTGCTATTAGATGATATGTATTTTATAATTCGAAATATTTGTATTTAATTTTTATATTTAGCTTAAACTATAAATAAACAATTATTAAAATTAAAATGCCGTCTTTTTGTGAGTATCTCATCAATTACAGCGTTAGATGACAGGAATATTTATTTTCTTAGACGTTCAGAAGATTTCCAAGACGATTCACCACAGTCATATGGTAACAGTACGTCTTAGGTTAACCATTATTGATTCAAAGCTGTTCAAGGACCAAGAGAGACTCGGACGCCTCTAAGAGGGCTCCCCATAAATCTGTAATCTTGATCCTCGTTTTCCCGCGTCTACCTCGCTGCCGTCTTTCGCGCTGTCCATCTCACCAACCAGAGAATTCTCGCGCAATTCGCTTGACTGTATATACATACATTTTAGTACTTGATGTGCGGCGTATCAGGAACCGGAGATTCTCTCTTCCTCTCCCTCCCTCCCTCCCCTCTCTCTCTCTCTCTTCCTATTTTCTCTCTCCCTCTTTCCGAGACTCGACGGAACTTCCCTCCGGAATTTCGAGTTGGCGATTTATGTCGGAGAGCTGCGGCTTTTGTACCATGCCGCCACGAGCATTGCGCACATAATTTCAATATCACTGCCATTTAAAAATGCTGTCACCACCGCGGTTCGCTCACGAGAGTAGGTATTCGTTGCACATGAGAATTCCATTTTAATTTCCCCCGATTCGCATTAGAGGTTCCCAAGTTATCCTTCTCTCCTCGCATCGCATACCGAAGTATGGAGATAACATCCAGTCAGTGTGACGTAGATCATTTCCGAGTCTTCTTTCCTTGCGGCGCCAGCTTATCGCGCGACAACATTAATTCCTGTTCGAGAGCGCCATTTGTAGAGGAGAATTGAAATTTGAGCGGAAATTAAGATGATAGTTAACATATATGAGCCTTATATCAAGCTATCCCTCTCACCGCGGGCGAGAAATGGGTCGGTGGTCTTTCGCCGATGAAACGTAGCGGAAACGCATTAGTCGACCTTCGATTTAATTAACGACTGCGCGTATATATGTGACTATCCGAGGCGAGATGGCATGGAAGATAAACGAACGCGTTCATGGTTCGTTCGCCGACCGGCCTCACGATGTTACAAGCTCACGTGCAAATGATGAGAATTAACTGCCACATACTTATGCATCATCATCTGCAAGTTCTACACTGCGAATGAAAGTCGGCGGATTTCGACGATTTATAGTCATCCCGCTTGTCTTGATTAATCCGTTGGAGATCAGGGATTCCAGATGCCTGTGGAAGGATGATAAACAGGTCTGTGTCGCCAGACTAACGCGCGATCCGCAAACGCGCTTCTTTTGAACGAGTTTTAGTATTACGAAAGCAGATAAAAAGCTAGCTTCTTTTCAAATTAAAATTTCTTATTTTGATTAAAGAAAACATCTTTTGCATACAAACCTAAATAATTATATCCTTTTGTAGGCACTGATTCTTTTTTGAAAGCAAAATTTCACTCTCAAATTTCTTGATACTTTTAATTTTTATTAAATAATGATTTTTTTAATAATGATATTTGAATTAAATAGCTATTTGGCAATGTAGCAGAGATGTTGAAAAGTAATCCTAAATTTATCTAAATTTTTTGAAAGTCTAAGAAAAAAAAATTGGAATCGAATACAAAAGATCCAGAATGTCTAATGGGATAAAGTAAAGTACCTATGCTTACGAACGGTTAGTATTCGATTAATTTCCATTTATAAAAATTTCTCGAAGTTATAAAAATAATTACACACACATTATACTGCATTTTATTTTTTGCAAAATAAAGTACAGATATTTTGTTTTAGAAACTTGAAAGTATAATGTTCTTTAATTTTTAGAGATATTTTAAACTATATTAAATATATAAAAAAGTGATCGGACGCGAGTTTTGTATGGATAAGGTTTTTCACATTATACTATAAGAGTTAACTTGTCTTATAAATCGTTTGCGCACAATTATAAGTAATTTAAAAATCCCTTTACAAATTTTTAGATATTTTTATAATATATTATTTGTACACTTTTTAAAATCTATGGTAAATAAAGTAAATAAAAAGGAGATATCCATGATATATTAAAGTGACAATATTTTTACGTATTTTGTGAAAATGGAACAAGTATATGTATTAGTAATGAGACGACATGGTAATAATGTTTGCGTAACTTCGCAGAGTTCACTGTGGAGTGAGCTTTCTTTGTATGGAAATGTAATTCGACGTTCCTGAGGTAAACTTTGTAAACGTTGTTGTAAGGAAACGTACGAAAATTTGCACCAACGTGAGAAGTACCTTAGTTGAACGTAAATCTTTTCAACTTCGCCCCTTAGAAATCTTAACATTCACCTAATTTCCGAATTTCGTTTCTCAGCAAGTTAATATGTACGAAAATCATGTAACATGTTTTTCAAACATTTTTCTCTAAAATAATTACATAATTTAAATTATAAATATTTAAATTCCTACATAATTGTAAATTTTTTTCAATAATTCTGCGTAATTGGCACAAAAACTGCGCAATAAAATTTTCATTCCTCTGCGATATAAAAAACGTTATTAGGTGCCATGCACATCTGCGGGTAATTTGGCACATGCTCGGCAGAAAACCGGCGCTGATTTATAATTCAACAAGCTGCACTGATTAATCTGGCATTAGCTCAAAGTTGCTTCTTCAATGGGATTAAACATCCCAGTTCCCGACACGGCGGTGGATGAAAAAGCTACGCATTCATAAAGAAACGACCAACATACGATCCCGAAACTAACAAAAGAAAAAAGACGCGTACCGATCAAGAGTGGCTTTTACTCCGTGTCTGGTCTAGAAAACCACGTTATACAAATTACCGCCTGCTGCCGGTGGACACGGTGGAAGGTCAAGCAGTATATTTGCCAGGTATCTTTCGGAGTATTATACGCAACGTATAGAAGAACTGAGAAAGAGATAAAGAGATTGTAGGAAAACACGACGGGAGCACTTATGTAATTACCAGTTGCAACACTGGAAACGGAGACGTATGATTTATTTTACCTATTTAATGTCTTTCAGCGATGATCATAATTCCGACGTTGTTTCACAGGAATCCTCTGCGCAGAAGAGACGAAAAATGCGTGAGAAAAAAAAAAGAATCATGGAAGAATTTCTCACGATCGTTATTAAAAGACCACTCTCAATAAACTCGTAGAATTCTGTGGCCTCCGTCAAAGACCGCGGTCTTTGCGTTTAAGTATTACGAGAAATGAAATTGCTCCTCGAGAGAGAGCTTCTTCTTATTTGTACGCTTTATTAAAAGAAGACTGAGATAATTTACATTCGCATTCTCCACGTGACGCTATACGCTTAGCGTCAAATACATTTAATTCTGATTTATATCTGTAACATGAAGAAAACGCATTCTACATCTATATCAGATATTAGACGAGAAATCTCCAATCGCAAATCTATCTACGTGTTATAGTCGAACACAACACGTGCTTTTTGCTATTAGCTGTATCGTTATTGCATGATTTATCGACGCAGAAAATTCTCCTTATACTCGAACGCTGCCATTTTACGATGCATTTGCGCGATGCTGTAAACATGTCTTTGTTGCGTTTAAAGATATCGAATCGCAACGCTGCAGCTGATAAAGCGCGTCGATAACGTTGGCGCCGCGATCGGTTTATAACGGCGCACAAGCGATTTTATTATACGTTTTACGTATGAAGTTTCTTTCGACTCGGAGACGTTATTAGCTTATCGACAGTGGAGCGGATCAAAGGGAGCTAGAAAAACTGGCACAGGAAATGATATTGGCCGACCTCGTTAAAGATAAGTTAAGAGCCTTCTATTGGCATGCCGGCGCGATTTCCTAATCCGCCTTTAATTAGAATGATTTATTTTTTGAACCTCACACGAAACGCAATCATAATTGCGTTGCAAGTGTCTCGTGCCGACAAAGCACATCGAAAGGTAATTAATTCCCACTCATAGTGATATAGGATTGACCTAATTTTACGATTCTTTATTTCGCTGGCGAACTTCCGCGTAGCACATCCGATATTTTATGTGTATATATAGATATGTATATAAAATATACATACATATATAGAAGATATCGGGTCAATATTTCAACACATATAAAATAATTATGGATGGAAATTAAAAAAATTGGCATTATCGTTTTTAGATAATAAGATTTTAAAAAATATTTTTTAATAAGAAGAGGAATTTATAAAGAGAACGCGAAATTATCGGTGTATAATTTCGTAACGTTAATAACAATTCAAATAATGATGCAAGATATAGGCAAAAATTTAGGAAGGATTGCGAACGGGTTAATTGCACTGACGATCACGATTGTTTTTTCGGAGAGCTTAACGACGACAAAAACGATGAAAAGCGTCAAACGCAAATTTCCAGCGTCCAATTCAAATTTCTTTTTACACGAGCTCTGTCGAAGCAGTCTGAAAGAGGAGCGAGTTTTTCAACCAAACGCCACTAATTTCACGGTACCCGGTTTTTCTTTCGTTCTGCTAAATTCAACAGAATTCAACGGACCTTTTTCAGGGCTCTTTCTCGAATAAAGTGCGGAGTACACGAGGAACGGCTGTTGTATTATTCTCTATGTGTTACGTACGGAGAAACATGAAAGTTTAAAATCTTTGGATACGCCGAAATGCGGATGTGTTGCCTTTTTAATGAGATCGGCAAGATACGAAATGCAGAGATACGGAAACGTTGGATTAAGGTCGAAAAATAATCGAATTATTCTTCGGTGTCGCACGAATGGCGCCAGCGCGAGGAAAAGCGATAAAATCACCAAGCTGTCAGACCTACTTTCCAAAGTAATAAAGTTTTTTGACACAAATTAATAAAGCACCGTGGTCGACTTCAAGTTAGTCCTTACTTGTCTTTGAATTTCAAGACAAATCACTGATCAACGAGGCAAGGAACTAAACTCGTTTACAAAGTTTGGGCAGCTACAACTCTTATAAGCCGCACCGGTAAAATATGATTGCGTAAATTGGCTTTTGATCGCACCGCTTTTTATAGTGAATCTTTAGCCCTCAGATGAAACATTAGATTTTCCGTCAATATATGACGAAAAAGGATTAAGCAGAAGTATTCAAGTATTCAGATTCCGAATTTTATATTTAAATCATCGAGATATTATGTCATCAATCTCTTTATTCCGGTTTATTTTTAAATTATTTCTTTAACGTTTCGTCGACTTTTTCTTTAGAAATACACAGAAAGATTTTACTGAAATATCTAAAATTTTAGGAAGATCTGGAAATTATTTTTGTTGGATCATCAAAATAATTATGTCAAAATTAAAATTCAAGCATAGAACAATGTTGCAAAAAGTTTTGACATTCTACGCGGAAAGAACGATTTTACTGAAATATCTAAAATGAGCTAAATACAGATCTGAATATAATTTTGTTGGACTATCAAATAATTGCATGAAACTCAAGCATGACGAGCAATGTATTGCAAAAAGTTTTGACATTCTAGCAACCAGTTCGAGCGACTTATATTTAAAAGTTCCAAATTAATTTTAGATCTGTACATACTTAAATTTTCAACAAAATCGTTCTTTCTGTTTAGCAATCAATTTAAACGTCCTACATAGTTATTTTAACAGCCGAATTATTTTCAGATTCGTATCTAAATTTTTAGATATTTCAAACTCGTTCTTTCAATGTAGACGTAAGATAAATTTATTTCATTATAATAAAATATTTCTTTTTTGCTTCTATAATTCAATCGTGTTCACCAGTTAAAAAAAAAATAGCAGAATGACGTTTTATATCCCTATTCAGTGAAAATATATTACCAGATAAGCGCATAAAGCAGCAGTAAGTCAGAGCGAACAAATAGCGACGAAAATCGGAAATGGGTGTGAAGCCGCGGCGTGTGGCTTTCAATGCGCGTCGCCGGCAAATGGCAGCGACACACGAGCACAATATACATACCGGCGTGAACCGCGTTCTCGAATCCGTAAAAAGCCTCGTCGTGCCTCGCCTGCTTATTCTGACTTATTATTCCGCGGCTGTCGCGCGCAGATACCTTAAATCCGACATATCAAACACCAATGTGCCTCGACGGAGGTGGCGGATGTCTTGTGAGTCTCTAACTGTCGGATTTTTATTGTTATTCGAGGAGCCACCATCGCTTGAATCGCATTTGCCGTGTTTGTACGATTCGTCTCGGACGGCATTTGCACTTCGCTTTATTCGTGTCGAACATCGATTCGAGCTTTCACTTCTCGGTTGTGATCGTTCCGGAGTTGTTTCACGGTGATGAATTAAACCCGCGATATTTAACCAGAATTTACACAACGCGATTAGTTTGCATATTCTCGTATCATTCGATGTTGTCAGATTCCCTTTATTAGAATAATCTCTTTATTTTGGCCAATTATGTCAATTTTAATTCATGACAAACATTTTAGGAATTTCTATTCTCTCTATTAAAAGTTTGGTAATAGTTACCAAATGCATTTTGTTCAGCATATTGATGCAATATTTAGTAAATATTATATTATTAAATATATATTTTTTTATGTATTTATATAAATGATTATATAGTTCGTTGTATGTAAAGCAATAAAAGTCAAATATTAAA
>Ga0157363_1004288_pt1 | contig 13121 bp, 4 predicted proteins | sample AttsexASBM1_FD_111477 | JGI IMG/M metagenome (GOLD analysis project Ga0157363, IMG submission 111477) | Fungus gardens microbial communities from leaf cutter ant in Ribeirão Preto, State of São Paulo, Brazil - Atta sexdens ASBM1 | ecosystem: Host-associated > Fungi > Mycelium > Unclassified ...
AAATTGATAGATATTTCTATCGAATATAAATATTTTCTATATAATAATTGTACAATTAATGCATTTTTATTATTGAAAAAATTGTGTATTACTGCGTTTAATTTTAAACGATAAATGATGTCACTGCGTGTATAGAATGACAAAAAAGTTTTACCACAAAGTTTTGTACATCAAATCATTACCCAGCTAGCAAGCTGACGTTTTTTTATCGTTATTTTTTATGTGAAAATGACTTTAAAAACGTCAAAGTGATGACGAATATCGTTAGCTTGCTACTGTAACGTATATTAAAACAAATTCTGGAATGTTGGTTATATCTTATTAAAAACCAAAAAATGCTAAAAGATTTTCATTGGTTAGTGAATTGAAGACTGCTTGGGAGAATTTATCTATGAAAAGATGCGTATGCTAATATATTTCATAATTTATTTTTTTTTTCTAAATATACGTTATATATTAATAATTTGATAAATACAAAACTTTATTATCACGCTGTATTCAAATAATGATGTACTGTCTGCCTCGCAAATAAATTTTTTTTGTTTTTTGCCATCACAACATCAATTGCATTTGTCATCTATCTGGCTTTCTAAAGTTCAGAACTTGTATTGAAACTCGAAGGTCTCACCTCTACCAATGTGTGACTCCGCAGATTCCGTGAGATCCATTTCAGGTTCTGGCTGGAATCACAACTATTGACCGTCCTACGGTTTGAAAGTAGTAGGAGCTTAGAGCGTGGAGGATTTCGAAGTTCTCGCGATCAGGATAGCGCGGTTGCCAGTTGCCTACCGTCGGGTCTAATAAATTCGTGTCTTTAGATGGCCATTGATAGAGTCGCTTCCTCCCACAGGAGAAAAAAGAGAGTGGAATTTCTAGCGCTTCTCTTTCTTGATACTAGGAACCGACAGAACATAGGAAGTAGCCAAGTTAATCCGAAGTTCCATCATTGAAACTCGCTTTCACGAAGCCCACGGTGCACCTCTTCCCACTTTTTCGTCGTTTTACCGTCGTCGTCCCGTTCTAATACTTGTCCGACTTCGCTCCGCTTTTAGTTTCCTTTGTTGCTTTCCTTTATCGGTATCTGTATTTATACGACGACACCAAACGCTCTGAAAGGAAAGTAGAAGTTGAAAATTGGTTATTTACGGCAGTATATATACAGTAAACGACAATACCCGCAATAAATAAATAATGGGTAACTTTGTAAACATCAATAATAGATCGTAAATTGATTATTCTATTTATCGAAATTTACTTCATCTTGCACGTTTCGTAACATTTTCGTGCGCTACTTAAGAGAAACTGTAATACTGTGAAAAAAAAATTATTTTCCAATTTAATTAATGACTCCATTTTTATCAGGGGCATTGACAGCCTCAGTTTACCTAAATCACTTGATTTGGTATAAACACTCACGGCTTATTTAGTACGCTCTGATTTGATATTTCAGAATTGCAAGTATTAAATAAAAGTATTAAATAAAATTAGTACGTGTATTAAATAATCAAAAAAGGTCTCAACACATTAAAAACGTTTGGTTTGTTTTAGATCGTATATTAATCTTTAGAGGAAGGTCTTTCTTTTAAAATTTTATATCTTTTTCTTAAGGAAGATTTGTTACAATTCATTATTTTTTGTTGTACTTCTTGCCACAAAATATGATACTGTTTCAGTCACTATAATGATTTTCCCAAATTAAATTTTCGTAAAAATTAAATTCGTCACTACTGGTAAGTTCATACATTTTTAAAGTTAAAATTAGAAGTTTTTTTATCCCGAAAAGCAGAGAAAACATCACGTTATCTAATTTAATTTCTGAAATAAAACCGTATAAATAAGGATCAAATATTTAAATCCACTAATTTGATGTGTATATCAATGTATAAAAGTATCAACGTAAAAATATATAAGCTGATTAAGAAAGAAACTATTAAATCCAAACTTTGTCAATCTTCATCAAACTTTTCAATTTACTAAATAAGAAACTAAATAAAAAACAAAAAAGACTATTTAAAACATGTCAACTAAATACATAATCTTATATTTTTGATATATTTAACATGAGATTATTTTTTCATGGGAACGAAAGATTGACTCAGCATGATTTTAAATTTGTATGACCACTTAATTACGATTAGTTTAATTATTAGTATTAAAATTTTAATTTGTATATTGAGAAGAACCCAAACCGAAAATCGGTTTATGAATCTTAATTGAATTAAATGAAATTAATGTACACTTGAACATGTATTGACTCTTATAGGAATTATACTGATTTATTGACAATATCTTTACTATATTTAGACTATATTTAGAAGTAATCTCGATTTAATTTACATACCAAAAGGTTGTCTGTTTCTCATGAAGAAAGGATCAAGACAGAAAACAAAAGTCTGAGTTATCCATATTGCTCAATTAAATTGAATCTAATTTCATGAAAACCTAAAATTCTCGAGGAAGAATCTTCTTTTTCCTGTTGTCACTTTCTCACAAAATACAATCTCTTCAGCCGTTTCAATCGTTACTTATTGTCATTTCTTGCCCTTTTTCGGATAAATTGTGTTTTTATCTACGTATATAGATGTATGGATGGCGTCTCTCGTATTAGCACGATCGGCGTACACTTGGGAAATTAGGATGGCTTACGATTATTGATTTTTTTCTCAAACATCATGCGGTTCTTCTGGATGATGATCGCACAACCAAAAAAGAGAAGACCTCAAGTAGAAATTGGCAATTCCCAGAGACGAACGTGTTTGCTCCTCTCAAAGTCGTTAACGAGCGCTCGACTTAAACGTAAATTGCGGAATACGTGTTTTTCACTGTGAAGCACTTACAGGAAGCTATAAATTCCTTTTTATTGCTCATTGATTAACGATTAATTAGCGAAATTATCATTATTGCCGATCCAATTTTAAATCACTCTTATTTTTTATCATCGAAAATAATAAAATAAGTGTCATATGTCATTAAATGTCACAAGTTAATTTCTGTAAATTCAATGAAATATCAAAAAAATACATCTTATGTGAAAAATACATCTTATAAAATATCAAAGGATACATCTTATAATGTCGCAAATGATTCAAAATTATGCAAGTCATGATGTGCTTGCAAGAACATCTCGAACTGCATATAGAACTACAAAATTTTTGACACTTGCAATTGGGACATTTATGAGACAAGTATATTTCTGAAACATGACCGTTCACGACGTTCATGTAGCTTTACGAGCAGTTCTACGTGACAAAGCATCAAGATATTAGTTTGTTATTTTCTTTCTTTTCTTTTTTTTCTTTACTTCACCAAGTCTCATTGTGCGAAATATCTTACACTTCGCCATAAATTCGAGAGTTTGAAATGCCATTGACTTTTGTTGACCAGCGTTTCTGCTAGCTTTTAAAGCTTCATAAGATTGAGAATAGAATTCCGTAGAAGAGAAGCGAGAAAGACCATCATTTTCTCGTCCTAGTTTCAATTTTTATATGATTTTATCGAACTCATGGATTTTTATAATTTGTTCCATTCTCATGATGCTATTTTTTAAAATATTTTTGTATTGACAAAATGTTCCATTAGATTTATCCACCAGAATAATATTATATCAGCAATTTAAAGCTAATTTTAAAGTTAATTTAGAAATATATTAACGTCAAACTAAATAATGTTACAGATGATTTAATTATTTATTTATTATATAAATGTATTTGTTATGTAAATTAAAGAATAAATTAAGGAAATCCGCAAAAAAAGATTGATTCTAACATCTTTAATACATTAACTTCATAATAATAAAAGTTGTAAATCTAGAATTATTTTATTTAATTTATATAAAATATTTACTAATTTTTAAGGAAGTGAGTTATATTAGATTATTCTATTGTATTGAATTTTCACTCACACATTCTTTCTCTCTTTCTCTCTCTCTCTCTCTCTCTCTCTCTCTCTCTCTTTCTTTCTTTCTACGAGAATTTTTTAACTATTTTTATCACGATGCACAAACTAAAAAATTTTTTAGAAGAAAAATATTTCCACAGCAATTACGTCATTTCTCACACGGAAAGAACGGTTTTTTGGTTAATAAAAATTTATATTAAAAAATTTAACTATTACAGATAAAAATAATTTCGAACCATTAAAATAATTACGTCTGTAAGCTGGCACAGCCAATCATACGCGATCGATATCATATTTTTTTGCTATCTTTTTGCTAATTTTTTTGCTCTAAATTCCAAATTTTTTTGCCAATTCGCTAAAATCCATGGCTATGCTAGCTTAAGACTAAAATTAGCACAATCACAAAAAAAAAGCAAATGAAAAATCAAGTACATATTCTTGAAGGAGTAAAGTACCTTAAAACAATTAATTGCTGGGCTCATTTTAATCTTAAAATGTTTGTAGAATCAATTGTTCTAAGAATATCGCAAATCGGAATTTTTTGCTCACTGTTTAAGTTGAAAAATTGGATCAAGAGTGTGGCTGTGCTGGCTTGCGTACAAGAATAAAGTATCTTAAAGCAATTAATTGCTGAGCTCATTTTGGTCTTAAAATGTTTGTAGAATTAATTGTTCTAAGAATAGAAAAAATTCCGATTTATGATATTCTTAGAGCAATTAATTTTACAAACATTTTGAGATTAAAATGAGCTCAGCAATTAATTGTTTTAAGGTACTTTACTCTTGTACGCGAGCCAGCACAGCCACATTCTTGGTCGAATTTTTCGACTTAAACAGTGAACAAAAAAATTGGGAATAGAGCAAAAAATTAGCCAAAAAATAGCCCTTCAAGAATATGTACTTGATTCTTCATTTTTTTTTGCGGCTATGCTAACTTTAGTCTTAAGGCAGAATCATGGATTTTAGCAAATCGACTGAAGCAAAAAATCGGGAATAGAGCAAAAAATTAGCAAAAAAATAGTAAAAAGATATGGTATAGGTTGTGTTTGATTGTGCTGAAATGGTTGTGCCATCTTAGTAGACGTAAAATAATTATATGCCGCCGGGCATTCAAAATTTATACAGAAAGGATTGTTTTGCTGAAGTATTTGAAATTTTACAGATTCGAAAATATTTTTGTTGAACCATCAAAATAATTGTGTAGGACTCACAAACTGGCTGTTAAAATGTCAAAACTTTTTGCAACATTATTTAAGATTTTTGACATAATTATCTTGATGTTTTAAATTATTTTTAGATCAGTATTAACATTTTTGACTCTTTATCAAAATTGTTTTTTCTATGTAGTGTAGGTACAGATATACCGATACAACATTCTTGTTTATTAGAAATAGACGCAATGCTACGTGCGAGCGTTACGCATGACAGTGCGGTTGCTTTCAATATGTGGCGCTTAGTAGCTAGCAAAGTTGTAGGATTTTGCGAAGCGGACCATTATATTCCGTGCAACGTCGCATCGTAATTCAATAGTCGCTCCGCACGCTAGAACTTGATTATCGTCCATTATCACAAACGATATTATTCGCATAATTTATGGTGGAGCGCTTAGAATCGAATCTCGGTATAACTGCATGAGCGATTTCTATGGAGACATCACGGCCTCTTTCAACGATAAACCTCTGCCAGCATAGATTTGTCGCCGATATTGGAAATCGAATCAAAATTGCATACAAGTTAAATCCAAATTTAATGCGAATTTAATATCGATTATATTATATATATATTATATATACATATATATATATATAATATATATATATATATACATATAACAATCTGAATAATTTTATGAGAAAAATGAGATATCTCATTTTCGTTTTGTTCATTTTTTTCCATAAAGTAGTATAAGATAACTGATATTTCTTGATTTATTAAAAGAACTCTTTAACAACACTTACAATACATGTACTAGATTTAAGATACTGGAATTAAGATAAGTTAAAGAAGTAATGAAGATTTACCATAGTTTACACGAGCTTTTACCGCATGGATCTCAGGATTAATGTTCGTTCCGCGTTAATGCAAGCGCGTTTCAGCTTTATATTTAGTAATCATAAAATATGCGCTAGTTTAAAATGAATGTGCTGTATAGTTATGGCATGAGTAGACGCGCGAAGATAGTTATATTACAGTATATATATATATATATATAGATTCTTAAATTTACAATAATATAACGTCTCGCAAACAGATTATTTACGTACAGATTATTCATATACGAATCAAACACCTATAATAAAATTATAAAAAATATAAAAAGATAAAATTTAAAAAATAATCTGATTATTATGTGAAACTCAATTATAGAAGATTCTTGATATTGCTGAATTTGAATACAGTCTGAAAATGTCACAAATTTCAAAACGTAGCAAATTTCATTAACCTTCAATGAAGAGCTCATAACAGTCAGAGTTCAAAAGTTATTTTGGGAAATCAATAAGTACCTACTATTTACGTAGCATTGGTAAACTTTAAGTAACACGAAACTGGAAACTTGACAATGTTTTACATCACGATTAAGAACTTTCTAAATTTTATGATAATCAAATATTTTTTTTTATTTGTAACTTCATTTGAATAAATTATCAAATTATCCCAAGACTAAGCTTCATAAATTTGAATGAATAGTTTATAAAATGAAGAGATGATCTCAAAAGAAGTTATCAATCATAAAGAATGAACGGATAAAGTATGTAGTGACATGTACTATCGGTTGTAATCTTATGTATATCAATTTAATCTATGATCTCTCTTTAATGATTCTAAGATATCGTGGACGAAAATAGTTCATAGAAAAGATTAAAATGAGGCTGGAATAGTTCGGATTGGTTAAAGTAGACCAGGATAACTATAATTCGGTCGTATCACAACACCTTACAAGGTGGTGACTCTTGCCTCGATTACGCCTCTCTTCCTCTTTGAAATGTATTTCGCTCCGTAAAGAAAAGAAGTAAAGATGCGAAAGGAGCGTCTCTTCTCTCTTCATCGTTGGCAACTCCATCCCGTTGTGTGATAAGATCGCTTTGGTGACGGTAATAAAGGGAAGTAGAGTTCAACGGGGATAAATCGAGTTACCTTCACCAGTATCTCCGTCCTTTTTCCCTGGTAACTCCTTACTCCATGCCGTTGATGTGCTCGTTCGCATTCTTTTATGCCAGGTGAGAAGGGCGGAGAGTGGCTTTTAGGAAGGGAAGTTGAGATAGGTCAACCAGGAGAGAACAGAAGCCTTAGTCAAAGACTCACTTCTCCTTAGCGCATTCTACTCTTCGTCTTAGGGCAACTAGGAAAATGATCGTCAAGTGCGGAAGCGAAGGTCACGATGATGAAGTTACGACGCTCGAGTTTTTTGATTCCTTTAAGTTGATAACGATCGATCGTGAGCAAACACGAGACAGAAAAGCGAAGGTGCGCGAGAATCGACGAGAGGAAGATACTGATCTCTTCTTGGTAAGAATAATAACGTATACTCGAGCGTTGAACCGAAGTAAGTAATCAATAGCATTTTAGCTTATTTATAGGTCTTGGACAACTAGAATCTAATAAAATTTAGACAAGAATTGATTAATGACAGACATAAGTAAAAATCTTTATTAAATAAAAATCTTTTGAGAATTAAACTAAGATCCTTTGAATTAACTTTAAATTAATTCGAATGAATAAGAGAATAAATCATATTGTGTAATTTTATATATGTAATTTTTTTCGGAAATTTTTATAAATTCTATATAAAACAATTAAACGTAACAATTTAAAGTGTAAGTTTACATTTTACAAATTACAGTTTCTTAAATCTACAGAATAAAAAATTTTTATTATATAAAGTGTTACAATAAAAGAATTTCGAGAAAGTTAAATTTATTGTAAACAAATAGTTAATTGTTATATATTACAATATTACAAGTAATTATTTATAATTGGATCTGCCTTAAAGAACAAAGATTTAATTGATAATACAGATAAAAAAAAATGAAGAAACAACGTACAAATATGAAAAATTGACTTTTATGCAGTTTAAATCTTAGAAATTGAATTAAAATAAAACAATAATTATGTATAGCAATATTTCTATATTTGCAAATTATAAGATCTCATCGTGTTATTTTCGTCCTCGCCTTCATACTGCAGATTACACATCGAATTTATTAAAATACTGTAACGAATTATGTGAGAAAGTCATGTTAATCACAGCAGTCTATCCAGTTTGTTTCGCGATCGAGACGATGGCGGAATAAATGGAAACTTTAGCGTAAGAATAGCAGCGGGAAAGAGAGAAAGGGATCCCAGCCAATATTTTAACGATCTTAAAAGCATACTTTCGAAGGCGCTAGACAGAGCGAAGGTTTTCGAGCGACGGTAACGTTATCGCTCATAAAATTTTAGAGCGATTTGTTCTTTCTCCGCGAACTGGCCACTACTATGAAATTTTACGTCACGGTTGGCGTAGTTCTGTCGCTCGTTTCCTGGCACTTTGCGCGGAATCCCGAGGTGATTCGATCAACTTTTTCAGTTGATTTCTCTGTTATTCTTGTCACGATCGCGAGGAATAGTCATCAAGAACGATCGTATGATTAAATCATTGATGAGTCACAAAGTCAGACTCATGTAAGACGTATGATTCATAAAATAATGATCTTTGCCTTGCAACAGAAATCACAATCAGGATTTGCGGAAGTAAATGTGATATGCATACGTTGTCGCAAAGGGAGTTTTAAATTTTAACTCGTAAAGATTCATTGAGTAAATATTTTGTTTCGTTCTTGTTTAATTTCTAGTATGAATTATAAGATATAATAGTTTGTTAAGTAAGCGCAGTATTAAAATTTTCAAGTAGTCAAAGTAAAGTTATTAAATAATTCTAATTTTAAATTATTAAATATAAATGAAGATTAAATTATTCTTCACTCAATTTGCATGAACTTGTTTCGAAGCTCACGTTACGAAAAGATCTTTCTCTTCGATCGACTAACATAACTAAAGTACCGACTTTGTTTAGGAAAGGTCAAGTCTAAATTTCTGGAATAGATGTTTATCTTCAATTTTATTTTTGATAACCATTAATTATTAAAATCACGTTAAAATTTGTATCGAAGAACTTCTCAAAAATTTCTAAAGTAAAGAAACTGATGTATTAAGTTTGTCTATTTTATCAGTCTACCGAATCGTGCAATCAATCCGCACTATCCGACATATTGGGCAATTAAAATTCAGATCGTCGACGCGCAACTGACATTGTCGAAACTTTAACAGCGCAGTTTGGAAACTAGTTTCTCGAGAGATAGAAGCTAGCGACCGAGACGCTCAATAATCTGAGACTTATTACAATACTCTTTCCGGCCTGTTTGTACGATTTCGGTGGGAACCTATTTAACGCATAGATGCAGGCGTAGGTAACTAAGTTCGCTCCTGTGATAAATTCTTAATCGACGGCGAAAGGAACGCCGAATAGAATGGTACGAAGAAGAGGAGCTCTGCGAACCGTTTAATTAACGGGATCAGCGTAAACGTGCAATTCCGTGAATCTGGAGTCGTTTGGCAAGCGGCCCTCGTTATGTCGTTAATTAGTCGTTGATCCTCGTACGTTTCATAAAACTCACGGAACATTTTTAATTTCGTTTAGAAGAAGAATCGGAACGAAATATAACATTTTTGTTATTGGATTTACATAAGCAATCGATTACGATATGGATTAAAGAGGGTTTTGAAATTTGAGTTGAAGATTTATATCATTTTTGTACGATTACTTAATTCTTATGATAAAAATATGACAGGGCAAGATGGAAGAATTGATATCTGTGGAAAAATTTAAACAAGACAAATATTTTATTGTTTTTTAATTATAAAAATTTACTATTGAAAGCAACGGAAAAATTGATCAGAATTCAAATTTAGAATCTTTTATTCCTACTTCTTTTTAAGATATTTTACATACTGAACTTTTATTTATTATGATTTCGTATTAATATCTAGTTAGTTCTGCAGCCGTGCTTTTATGAAAAAAAAAAATGTATTACATACAATAGTATGTTTAAATACAATAGTAAGACAAGCTTGGCAAATAGATAAGGAAATTTTATTTTTTTTAGTTAATTTTGTGAGCTCTTTATTTTAAGAGAATCTTAAAAGAGTTTAGAGATTTACAATTAATCACAAGGTGTTTAAAATTGAAAATCTGAAAAATCTGAAAGAGGATAACTTTGATTTATTTTTACTTTTGAGTATATTATAGATAAAAGTAGAATAAGGACTTTTGTAAATAAATTTTTTTATTTTCTATAAAACGAAAATTATGCGAGTAACTTATAACATAATATTGATAACGTATTTACATGTAAATGTACAGGCTTAGATTTTAATAAGGCACAGTGCTTAATGAGAACGATCGAGGTAAATGAACGATGATGACCAAGCCCTTTAATTGAAATGGTCTTGTTATCCCATTAATTCTCCATCACGCATTGATTAAATTCTGCCGATTGTACCCGTTTATAGCTATTATTCTACTATTACGTTGATTGTCAGTACACCTACAATGGACACTAATTATCGATAATAATTAGAAAATTAATATAAGAATCTAACAAATTGCTACAATTAATTGAAATATTCAAATGCTGCATTTAATACAATTCTATCCATGCGATAGAATAAGTAATTTATTTCTCACAATTGTATAGGACAAATTATATAGGACCTGAATAACATTTAAATGTGATATTCAAAATAATGAATACGTTTAAGCTTAAGCTTCCCGGAGTAATTATCGTTATTATTTTATTCAAATATTTTATGATAGTCTATTTGCGTTTGTAAATGTAATTTCCGCGAAAAAGAGATAAATTATATAAATATAAATAATATAAATTATATTCTTGCAAAAGACTTTAAGATAAGACTTATTTAAATTAAGAAACAAAAGAGCTTACGATAGATTTAATTTTCCACTCTCTTTTCTCAATAATTCAATACCGCAGGACTTGAAGGACTGCAGCAGAGTTGTCTTTGTCATTGAAACAATTACTAGTAATTCGAGTTTGTCTCTTCGCAATCAAGATAACACTAAATTTTGAAAGATGCGTATGCAACGCCATTAATGCTGTATAAAATGCATTCCGTTGATTTATATTGTTATAATCGGAGAAATAAATTCGTCTACATCTGTCAGAAATTCATGTTTCGAAGCACACATTGCGCCGAAACGCCGACACGTGTTCCACACATACCGCGTCCCTCTGTTTGCATGCCCATGCCAGTGCACGTTTACGTAACGACACGGCGAACTCAAAGGGCAAACGTTACCCGGATGTAAACGGTACTCATTAGTACCTACGAGAATACATTAGGAGGCAGCCCAGCTCAGATGCACCTTTTGACCATCCATTAGCGATAACGTCTTGCGAATTACGCGGACGCTTATTAAGCCGTCAAATTTCCAGATGACCGATGTAAATCTAACGCGAGACGGAAAGTCCGACGTAAAATGCAATTCATTTCATTATTACTCGTTAGAGTTTGCAACGCGTTTGTGTGCTTCGAGAAGAGTCGGCCGGTGAGAGTGACGGCTTGTTCGTTAACTTCTCTTAGAATAAACGTAATTCTATAGTAATCAAAAGCGAATTAGGTTGCTTTGAGACTAATTATGCGATAACAAAAGATTTTATTTATATCATTAAATATTAGAAAGAAAACTACATGTGTCGATATTACATTAATTATTACATTGTGAGATATTACATTGTGAGAGAAAGAAATGCGATTTAATTATAATTTATATATAGTCATTTTCGATGCTAACTTTACCTTCTAAAAGTTTTTGAGTAAATCTCACTCTTTAAGATTGAAAATTGAACCAGACTTTTTTTCAAGAGTTAATTTTCACTCTTTAGAGTGAGATTCTATTCCAAAGAATTTAGAGAATATATTTTTTATAATAGATGTTTTTTAATGGATTAAGTTATGCTTTAACACTGGTATTATATGATCATAGCTATAATATGTATTAATGCAATTATAAGTTATATAAAAGTGATTGTTTCTTTATTTTTTCTTTTAGACATTTTTTCTTTTAATTATTATTAAATAAGAAAGTACTCTAAATAAAAAAGTGAATTTACTCCATATTTTGTATAATTACAATTGTAATTATACAAAATAGATAAACTTAGATTCCGATTTTTTACTTAGACCACTTTCATAATTACCTACACAATTAGTAAGCAGATATTAAGAAAATAGAGTTACAATTATAATTGCGATTACATTTACTATACAAAATGTTTTATAGATATTTATTATTCATATCTTAATATTTTATTATATTAATATTTAAAATTATCATGATTTATAATATAATTTTTTTTATAATTGATAAAAGTATAAATACATATTATTACATTTATAGTTATTAGTGTAGTTTCTCCAGATTTTCTAATTTTTATAATTATTGCTAATATTGTAGCAGTAATAACTATAAAAATGAAGTTTCTAGCTATACTTAATTATTTCACATGAAATTATGTCATAAATACCGAACATTTTTCTCTCAATGTGAATCATATGAACAAGCTTCATTCGAAGCAAATACTTTTAGCAAAAAGAAGTTTCTTTCTTTAAAAGCTTTTTCGAAGTTTCTTGCTTTGTGAACGCAAAAGCATTGCTCTTTATTTCATTGCAGTACATTCTAAAATCGAAACATATCCAGAATTTAATTTGTTTATTACTGTTCTGGAGCCCTTACATAAATGAGAATGTTTTTTTTATTATAATATACCTTATTATATATTTTAAGTTATGAAAGATGATTACATTATAATATGATTTATCACTATCAGGATTCTTATCTATAACGAAATTCTTTAAAAAATTTGAAGAGACTAATAAACTGAAGCCTTAATAATTACTCGTCTCCTACGTGCGATAGTAATTAAAGGAAGGTATTACATGAAATTTAATTACGATCGTTCAATAAAGAATTGTTGTACAAGGAAACCGCATGTAATGAGTCGCGGCTTTACAGAGGATGATTATTAATTATTCCTGTACATCTCCCTATAGTAACGGTTGCAACGTTGCTCCAACAAGGTACTCTCTTGCTCATTGCAAGCTTCTCGAGACTTCGTTACCGTACACACGCACACATATGCACGCGCATGCGCGCGCGCGCACATA
>Ga0157363_1004289_pt1 | contig 13121 bp, 4 predicted proteins | sample AttsexASBM1_FD_111477 | JGI IMG/M metagenome (GOLD analysis project Ga0157363, IMG submission 111477) | Fungus gardens microbial communities from leaf cutter ant in Ribeirão Preto, State of São Paulo, Brazil - Atta sexdens ASBM1 | ecosystem: Host-associated > Fungi > Mycelium > Unclassified ...
CATTTTTACCAACATAAGAAAATACAATATTAAAAAATTCTGAAAAAATTCTAAAAAAATTCTTAGACTCTATGAGAAGAAAATTAATAATTTTTGTCTCTTGCAGTTTTTCTGTAAAGTTGATATTCGAATAAAAATTATTGAAGACTAATTTTCGACAATTTTTAGCAATTAATATTTTGTTAATTATTGCGAAAATTGCAAAATGATAAAGGATTTTTCTTCTCAATTTAATCCATTCTGCCTCTATACGAAAAGTTCACATTATTTTTCAAATATTCTGTATACATAAAATTATATGTATACATATGTTCTGCAATACAATTATATGTATGCATATATTCTGCAATACATTCTACATTTTTGTTAATTTTATAATCAAACTACTGTTTTCTAAACAAAATTAACTTTTTAAGACTATTATATATATTTTTATGGAAGGCTATATTACCAAGGCTATGTTTCTTTTCGATTCGTCACATTTTTATTTTATTAAAATAGTGTCGTAAGTAATAAATATTTCGTAATTTTGAGTCCAGAATCGATTCAAGATTTTAATGAATGTAATTTTCAAGTTAAATATTCATTATTAACCAAGTAAACCAAGTTATTGTGTAAATGTAATTGAAATATCACCTACTCCTCTACTAAATAGTATTAACACATTTTTTAAACATAACGTTTTAAACATTTGTTTTAAATTGTTTTAAACATTTGTTTAAAAAAAAAGTTTTAAACAAAACAACCCTGTTCCTGAGTAGTCGCGGCGGTTATGTTGGATTCAGAAATGAAAAATGACACGTTAATTTATGTTGCATGCCTTTGAAGTAAAAATTTGGATAAATCTAATTGACGAAATCGCTTTAAAACATTTGTAAAAATCGACGAAAACTGTCCTTTTCTTCCTTGACAGTCAGTAAATGGTCATAAAAAGCACATAAAGCCCATATTCACAATAACACTCGGTCTGACAACTGTTGAAATGAGTAAAATATACGCTTTTACATATAAAATTCCAAGATAACTTCAGTTTTCATCGATAATTACGATTTTGATAAGTACGAGACAAGTGAGACATTTTCACAATTAAGCAAATAATAACGAAATGGCATAAATTTCGTCGCTCATACGTCACTTTTCCACGTTTACAAGTTTAGCCATTTATCGTAGTGCGGCGCTAACATACATGCAAGCACGAGCCTGTATGGGTGCTATTTCATTTGTGTTTTTGTCGTATAACAAATTTGTCGAATATGGTGACTGTCGAAAAATCTAGAAGTGGGGAACATCCGTCGAAGAATATCCGTCGTAGGATTTTGTCGAAAAGAAGTAGAGCAGGACTCAACATTTTACACACAATCGTGTTAATCGCCACTAAATATACAAGTATATATGTACATAACATTACCGATGTGAACTTGGCGCCCAACTTTATCAAAAATAAAAATTAATACCGCAGGCCGTTTACAAACTTCGTTTGTACTTGTTTGTATCGATCATTATTTCGTTCGTATCTCAAACAGTTAAACAAAAAGTGAAAAATAAAAAATGGCCAGCGCGCAACTTTAAGATTTTTTAATTTCATTTATGCCATTCGAAAGAGAATCGTTTGTAACCGTTTGTATCTCTCCTACTTTCGTTTGTATCTCAAAACATTCGGAGATACAGCGCGTTTCAGTTTTTGCGCAACCTCTATATAGCAAACTTAGCTAATTTTAAAGATATTGAAATGGGATCAACGACATTCGAAAGAGAATCGTTTGTACTCGTTTGTACCTCTCTTACTTTCGTTTGTATCTCAAAAGATTCGGAGATAATTTTCATATCTTGGTCCCATTTCGATATCTTGAAAATTGGCTAAGTTTGTTTTACAGGGGTCGTGCAAAAACTGAAACGCACTGTATCTCCGAACCTTCGAGGTATAAACGAAAGTAGGAGAGGGTACAAACGGGTACAAACGATTCTCTTTCGAATGACATAAATGAAATTAAAAAATCTTAAAGTTGCGCGCTGGCCATTTTTTATTTTTCACTTTTTGTTTAACTGTTTGAGATATAAACGAAATAATGATCGGTACAAACAAGTACAAATGAAGTACAAACAGCCTGCAGTATTAATTTTTATTTTTGATAAAGTTGAGGTTCACATCGGTCATAACATTTCGAAACGTGCATTGTCGTGCAATCGATAATTATTATTATCGAAAATAATAATTATTTATTATATAGAGTCATGTTGTTAATAAATTATGTACAATCCTCGCGTAATTGCAGAGCTAAGGTGAGTGATTTTAGTAGAATATTTATAATTTCATTAATTACAACACCTAATAGAGTTCATTTTTATAATTTTCATTTCATTTGAAATATATAAATCCTCCTAGTGCTATTGTGGTGGATCGATTGAAATAATTCACTTGAAACTGTTCATAATGGAAATGAAAAATGATTTGTCGATGTTCTTTTTATTCTTCTTTAAATAAAATATGCACTTATCTCCCTGAAATGAATCCTTAATTTGGAGATTCCAAAAAAATTTAAAAGAATGATGCAAAGGTACGGAGAGACTGAGGAAAGATCTCTGTCATCAGACTTTGTCAAATAGTACACATGCATATTACATGCATTTGACAAAATTTTGTCGTACGACTAATCGCATGCGCACTAACAGCCAATCAGTATGTTCGACAAAATTGTCGTACAACTTAAAATGCACAAATGAAATAGCACTCTATGTGTGCTCGCCTGCGACGAGAGCGAATGAGACAGTGAGCTCTTTCTCACACTTGTTTCAAGCGACTGAAAATGCTTTCTCGGTAATCTCAGCCGCTCGGTGGCCCTAGGCATCAAAAAGAAGCGGGGAGCATTCTAAATAACATATAAGTTGTAATAAATTATAATAATAGCATAGTATATGCAGTAACCTGATTTTATGTTGGCTAAAATGGAGTGCGCATTCGAGAAATAAGTTGCCTCCTCTCTCCCCTTTATTTTTTTCCCTCTTTTTCTCTTCCCCTCCCTCCCCCCTTTCTCTCTCTTTTTTTAAATAAACATTTCAATGTTCCATTTAAACATTTGTCTTCTAGCATACATGGTTTAGAATAGAAATTTAGAGGCAAGTATTATGTGTATCATCCATTTGATGAAATATTGTGTGAGAAATCTCAAGAGACAGGTCTAATTTTTTGTGAAAAAGTGATAAAGTGAAAAAGCGAACAAAAGTAATGTAGAAAATCGAGCAAGAAACATTCCTTTTTATTATTGTATTTTAAACTTATTTTTTGGACATACCATATATGTATAAATTTCTTTTACATCAGCTTTCTCATATTTTCATAGATATATAATTACATAATATTTCTTTATACAAAAATATACATTTTAAAATAATTTAATATTTTTCCTAATTTTCCTATTTTTTTTATTTTTCAATATATTTATTTTTATTAATTTTCATAAAATTTAAATTATTTCATTGCAATATTAGATTTATTTGCGTTGCATGCTCTAATATGCTCCAATATGTTCCTACAATAGCACTTACTCACTTCAATGAATTTGTTGGATTGCAATGCGAATAAGTTTAATGAGTATTGCGAGGAATTTTGACAGAATGAAGAAAGGATCAAAAGAGAAAGAAGTTTAGGTAGTAACCAAGGTAACACTAGATTACTTACTTAATAACTTATTTATTTCACGTATGTGCATTCCATTTTGGCCAACGCTAACATCAAAGATGCCGACCCCTGTTAAACTAACCCTGTCCCCCCCCCTCCATCAGCAATAAATGAATTCTAACTCGTACTAATATTAGGTGCTAATTAGGTTGAAGTAGTTCGAAACTAGGTGCTCAAACCGTTTGGCAGAAAAAAAATTATTGCGGAGGTAGCTTAATATTAAGTTAGCATTCCAATAAAAAAAATAAATATTGCGTAAAAAAATAATTATTACGTAAACAAACAAAACAAATACACTAGATGTAATAATAACCTAACCTAACCTAACCAGAATTAGGTGCTAATTAGGTGTTCCAAGAAACTAAATTAATTCGACTAAATTAATTCGAAAATATGTATTATATACAGAATTATATACAGAAATTAGACGCCAATCGAACAGTCGGTTCATAAAAGAAATTGCCTTAAAAAATTAAGTGCTCAGACAAATTTAGTGTTAAAATGTTTGTTTTTTAATATTATTTAAGGATAGTCGCTGAATTAGATGCTCGTTTGGCAGAAATTCGACCTCAAATTCAATAGGTCGCACGATCGACTTTTAAGAGAGGTTATTCCAAAAAATTAAATGCTCAGACAAATTTTTTATTAAAATATTTCTTTTTATCTTTTTGAGGGGCAGTTTGAGATATCCTATCTTTTTATTCTTAATTTTTTCTATATTTTTGTTTTATTTTATAGTTTGTATGCGCATATGAGATCTTTTAGACTCTTAGGGATCTAAGTTATGTAACTTTTATGAAAAATTACGTTAATTTATTTATTTTTTCTGTAACATATTGCAATATAATGCCCAATATCTTCCTCAGAATATCTTGTTCGTGTTGTAAGTGATTTATAATTAATTATTCCTACCAAACTGTGCTCTTCTCTCAAAAAAAGAAAAACAATCTTTCGCTGGGATATCTTCCAATTTCCAGCACTTATTGATTCTTCGTATTTGAATATATCTCAAATATAAAGAAATATCCTAAAAATAAAACAAAATAAAACTCATAAATTTAATTTTCATTTATTATATTATATAGAAGTAATGAAATTGTTATTAATAGAAGTAATAGATTAATACATATTAAATCAATACTTATGTATAGAAGTAATTTCTAAATCATCGCAGTTTGTTTTACAGCAACGTTATGGTTGTAAAGTAATGTCTTTCTCTAATTGTACAAAATCTTTCTGAATTAATGTATCAATTTCAATATTAACTATTCAATATTAACTAATTCAATATTAACTGTATACCTATCTTATATCTTTTCCTAATTGTACAAAATCTTTCTGAACTAATGTATCAATTTCAATATTATTGTAACTATTCAATATTAACTAATTCAATATTAACTATATACTTAGTACTTTCAATCTTTCCGCACAAAGTTTAGAACACCTGGATACTTCTCGAAAGGTTGGATATTCTGCATAATTTGTTACATAAAAAACCAACTTGACAATCTATTAAAATACAATTGTTTGGAAAAGTATTGCCTGAAAAAATGTTGCCTGTGAAAATTAGAATTTCGACTCGTAATCTATAAGATAATTTACGTACACCATAAGATACCCATAAGATACACCATATTAATTTAAAAAAGATGTTATTACATTCATTATTAATCAAATCTTTGATTTTATCTTTATCCAGATACGCAACAATAAAGAGTTACAAAATATTATCAAAAGCACATGTAAAAGAATATTTTGTTTTTCCAAATGTAACTGCTCTAATACAATACTTAAATTTCCATCATTTTTAATAATAGATATTTTACGTATATTCTTATCTAATAAAAATTCATTTACTCTTTCCTTGTAAATATCTGTCTTGAGATTCTGTTGACTATGCCAATCTTCCACTTCTCTTGATGCAATTATATTTTGATTGTCTATTCTCTGGAAATTTTTACATATTTTTTTCTGTCCATATCCTTCTTCTCCAACTGGGACAGAACATGCATCAAGTGCATATACATTTTTCCAGTAGCAAACATATGCACCGTTTGGTTGGTCTCCATTTCTACATGCTGGACATTCATCTTCCACATTTTTATTAACGTTATCCATTGTAGAAATTTCTGTATCATTCAGTTCCGTTACATCTTCTATATTTTTCTCCTTGTCCTGGAAATTAACATTGATTAATTTTATACGTTATTTATATGACATATGTTTTGTAATGAATTCATTTGCTCTCATTGATGTTTGTTCCGTTTCCAAAAAAATATTCTTAATAATATTGAAATCACTCTCTATGAAGCACTACTGGCTGGAACTTTTTCGTATCCAAATTTGTTTCTGCATACGCACGACCACATAAGTAATTTTATATCTTTTAAAAGACGATCATGCAAATGTTGACACGTAATGTGCATTTTCAAGATCTCCTTCATTATCAAATATTTTTTGTTGTATTTCGTTATCAATATCTTTTGCCCACATTCTTTCGCATTGTCTGCATAATCTTTTGCATTGATTCCACTTATTATTGTCGCTATCTTCATAATCATCATAAACATTATCAGATTGTTTTAAATAATCGATGAGTATTTTTTCGTTTGATGTTAATAAGTTCTTTATCTTTATCTTATAGATTTCGCATATTGTCTTTTTATCATTTGTTGTCATGCTTTCTGTTTCACTTTTTGCTATAATTAATATCCCTTTTAATATTTCTTCTGCTCTATTAATGCTAGAACTTAAAATTAATTGTCCTAATAATGACAAATAAAATGCTTTTACGCGTGATCGCGCATCTTTCAAGAAATTTGCGTATATTTTAATAAAATGTGCCACATCTATGCGTATACTAGTATAGCATAGACAGATACAGGCAAAATGTTTCCTTTACATGCATTAGAATATTCTTCAAGAGTTAAATATCCTGTGAAACTTCATACAGCTGTTATCAATAATGCATGACTGGCATCACATACCACTTCACGTGGACGAGGTGCATCGAATCCATTCCATCGACTAAAACTGGGTTGCATTGTGATGATGACTTTCTGAAAGCATTTGACATATTGGAAAGAGACCGCCTGTCTTAGAATTAGCAACACAATTATATAAAAATATTGATTTTGTCTTAGTTTCATCAGGCTTTTTAATTTTTTTTACAAGACTTCTCGTTACATTCAATATACAAGATGTTTGATCCAATACATATGTTCGATATATGTGTAATTGATGATGAGACTAATAATGTGTAAAAAGGATTAATTCTAATATTATGAATTATATGTCTTAATGATCTTAATTACATTAAATATAGCGCTTTTAATGGATTCTTGTCCATATAATTTTTCTGATTAATTTCATATTTTGACCACTCTTAAAACATTAGTATTATATAAATGTGGCAATTCTTTGTTTGTTCCTGCATTATAATAGTTTTTCTGCCATTTTTATCCTCCACTCAGATGCACTTGTTCCTCGTAAATGTTCAACGACTGTTTTTTTACAGGCTTTCTTAAGTACCGTTTTCCGCAACATCCTTGACCTTCAGTATACGCGTATTTTAATTTGGTAATAAGTTCTTCAGAATTATTAATCAAATATTTAATGGTGAATTCACATTTACATGCATATCCGCATACATGGATTCTGCATTATGAAATAATTTATGACGTTTAAAATTAAATGTACAAAATATTTTAGTGGCTTGCCGTATTTTTTCATTGAAAACATGTTGCCAGGTTGCAGCACAGCATATTCTCGATAAGATATAAGTTGATTTTTCTCTATTCTTCGATATTTTTTATAAATAATCATTGATGTACAATCTTCTTTAGGTCTTACAATAAAAGTTGATATGCCTTCTACATTATTTAAATGTACACTTGAGTCACTTAATGTTGTATCAATAGACATTGATATAGATTTTGACTTGTCTGAGTCTTGCTGTCTATACTTTCATAAATAATATCTGAATTTTCATAACCTCGTATTTTCATAAGTTCATTTTCATGATGTACAGAATCTTGAAAACGATCGAACAATTTATCTCTTATTTTAGATTTATTGTACGTTACATATGCAATAAGAGTTATAATATTATTTAATTCTGTTCCAATTCTAATTCATATAAGATCACTTTTGAAAATTATCCGATCACCTTCCTTGGTAATTTCATTCCTATACTTCAATAAAATTTCTGTTATAACATTTTTATCGAGCCTACTTAATCTTCCTACTCGTGGCATCTTTAAATACTAAGCAATAGATTCGAAACTATATAAAACAATACACTAAAAGAGTCAGAAAATATCGTACAATATATCATAATAACAAAAGATAAACATAAATATTCTAACCACGTCTTCACAGTGACTGACGATCGAGAAGATTAGAATGTATTGCGTAAATCAGATGTGCAGATATCGGCAATAATAATAGAGATACAAGATAGGCGATACGCTTCAATCATCGCGACAATATAAATAATAAAAGCTCTATATAACAAACTGACTAATCAGTCGATTAAGAAAAGAATAATCGACTGTGATTTAATTAATTTTTTATGACTTAAAATTTAAAGCTTATATAAGCAATAGCAGCGTGGATACACAGTGCAGATAAAAATGTACTCATGTATATCTGAGTGACTAAGTAGATGGGCATGTTTAATAATACAAAATGTATCTATGGTAGTACAGCGCACGAATGTGCAATACGAACACAGTTCTAATTCGGTGACTTGGTATCTTTAAATAATATTCAAAAAATTTGAGGGATACATTATTTTCTAAACAAATTATTAAAATCGTAGGTCATAATAGTCATCTATGGGTTTTCGGGGTCGCTGATTACAATTCTGTCAGAATTAAAATTCAAAATGGCGGATCCAACATGATGACTATTTTAGGCTAAATTAACGATTTTTTGTTCAATTTGCACAAAACTGAATATACGAAGATTTCTGGGGTCGCTGATTACGATTCCGACGTCGGAATTACAAAATCAAAAAAAGAGGATCCAATATGGCGACTATTTCGGTCTAAATTAAAAGTTTTTCATTAAAATTGCATAAAAATAATTATACAGGCCTTTTTTGGAATCATATAAACCATAAGGTAGAGAATATATGCGCCATGAAATATATATACGCCATAAACTCTCAGAACTGCAAATACATAATACATAATAATATATGTAAATAATTATATGTAAACAATTATATGTAAACAATTATACATGTAATAAGTAATAAATAATAAATAAACTTATAAAAAATCAATTTTCCAAAACAAAAAATTTTTTTCGGATAAATTAGCAAGAAAAAAATTCTGACAAAATAAATGTATTATAGTAGTAGATATGGAGTACACGCATTAAAATTTTCAGAGTTCTAACACATCACAATTTAAAAATAGCCGAATTTATTCTGGAAAAAAAAAGAGATTTTCTACACTAATTGTTTATAACAAAATTGTAAATAAATAAATTAATATAATTTTTCATGAAAGTTACATAACTTAGATCTCTAAGAGTCTAAAAGGTATTCATATACAAACTGCATACAAACTGCAAAATAAAACAGAAATATAGAAAAAACTAAAAATAAAAGGAACGGACATCTTATTGTCCCTCAAAAAGATAAAAAGAAATATTTTAATAAAAAATTTGTCTGAGCACCTAATTTTTTAGGATAACCTCTCTTGAGAGTCGATCATGCGGCCTATTGAATTTGAGTTCGAATTTCTGTTAAACAGAACGAGTACCTAATTCGGTGACAAGACATCCTTAAATAATATTATATAATATAAAAAACAAACATTTTAACATCAAATTTGTTTGAGCATCTAATTTTTTAAGGCAACTTCTCTTGTGGACCGACTGTTCGACTGACGCCTAATTTCTGTATATAATTCTATATATAATACATATTTTCGAATTAGTTTATTCAATTCTTGGAGCACCTAATTAGCATCTAATTCTGTATTCGTTTTATTTGTTTACGCAATAATTATTTATTTTTTTTATTGGGAGGGCTAATTTAATATTAAGCTAGCCCTCCCCCCTCCCTCGCAATATTTTTTTTTCTGCCAAACGATTTGAGTACCTAATTTCGGACTTTAGCATCTAATTAGCACCTAATTAACACCTAATATTGGTACGTGTTAGAATTCATTTATCGCTGGTAGGGGGGCTAGCTTAACAGGAGTAAAATGCCGACAGAGAGTTGCGCTACTGTATATACTGTGATAATAGTGTATCCCTCCAATTAATCCAGAATAGTATAAATCATGTTAAAATACAACAGTTTACGAGATATTTAATCGTTTACGATTTTTCATGCACGTTACGCACCTTCATACATATATAATTCGAATAATAAGAAGTTTAGTAGAAGTTTAGTAGAAGTAGAATTTTAACCGGAAAAAAAATATAAATCAGCATTTCTCTTTACGAAAATTTCAAAAGGAACGTCAGGAAAGAAATGCATATGTTTGAGACTCCATTTGTGAAGAAAAAAAAAATTGAATAGTTGCAAAAAGCATGTTTTTCGCTTATAAAACGAAAGATATTGATGGAAAAAGGTTCAATATGAAAAATATAATATTCAAAATATCTGCAAAATGAGACGTGGACCATTAAAATCAGTTTATTAGTTAAATAGAAAAAAAAATATAAAATACCGAAAAAAACTTTTTATTCACTCGCTCTTTGTTCATTGAGATTTAAATGCAAAGCTTTGAAATTCTCGTAAAATGTAGCCCTGAACGAGCCTGAAATATTCGTGCAAAAAGCCATTTGTTCACTAAAACCAGTCTGCGGAACAATTTAATTTTTTTTTTAAACACTCGCACAGCAATTCACAAAGGTGATTTTTCTTCAAGAATTGCACTATCACGCACACTTAATAACAAAATCATTTTTTGTAGTTAAACTATTATAAAACGATTTTGAAAGTGGATATCGTTTTTCGTATAAAAAAATGGAATAATTCCGTTAATATGCATCAAATAGCCGTGTGAACCATTCGATAGCTGACATTTTTCTATGAATTTAAAAAAAAGATTACCCTCCGAATATTAGGAGCCGAGATAACAATTTTTTTACAAAAAATCACTGTGGCTCTAATTTTTAAGATTGAAAATTCCGTCTGATACCAATTTGTTAAGGAAGAATTGAATTTAAAATTGTTAAAAAATTCTCAAATTTTTTGCTACCGAAAAAATTTGTTTAAAATTGGCAAGTTTAGGAACGCGAGCGAGGCGGGCGGAGTGGGAGAAGCCGACTCATCTGATCGAGTGAGGAAGATCGGCCCGCTCGGGGACTTTTCTTCATTTTTTTTCAGTTTATTCCTAAAAATTCACATTTAAGTATGGAACGTGATTAATAAATTTAAGTCACATTAGCTATGTTTCTTTCGTTAAAATGCTGTAAAAAGTATCTCATTGAATAATTAAATGTACAGAATTATCAATAGTTGTTTTTATGAATTTAATTGCAAACTTCATTTTCAAACGTGATTTTTTAATGATAAACAGAAAAAATAAAAATTCAAGAAACGAAAAATTAAAAATTTTATGGTTACTATTACTTCGCAAAACATTTGATTAAGCTATTTGTTTATATCTCATTGAGCTACCCCAGATTTTAAAAAATCATGTTTCTTCGTCAATTTATTGCTGAGAAAAATGTAAATTTAGCAAATTTTAATGCACAAAATTAGATACGCGCGAATCGCTGAGCGGTCCAATTTTTTTCACTTGTCGCGCATCGACTTCCCCCACTCCACCCAGCGCGCTGCCTCGCTCGCGTTCCTCAATTTTCCAATCGTTTTAAACTTTTTTGGCAGCAAAAGATTCAAGAATTTTTTAATAACAAATTCAATTCTTCCTTGATAAATAGTGCCAAAAATAGAGATGAAATTTTTAATTTTAAAAATTAGAGCCACAATGATTTTTTTTTAAATTTTTATCTAGATAATCAGAAGATACCCTTTTCATTTTTAAATGCGTAGAAAAATGTCAGTTGTCGAATGCTTCACACAGCTATTTGATATGATGCATATTAACGAAATTATTCCATTTTTTTATGTGAAAAGGATATTTTTCGAAGTCATTTTATAATAGTTTAATTGCAAAAAATCATTTTGTAACTAATGTACGCGAAAGTGCAACTCTTGAAGACGAAAAATCACCTGTAAATTGCTGTTCAAAGATATAAGTAATTAAGTTTTCCGCAGACCGATTTTTAGTGAACAAATGGCTTTTTGCAAAAACTAATGAACATTTCAGGCTCGTTCAGAACTAGATTTGTTTGTGATTAATGGGGGCTACATTTTATGAAAATTTCGAAGCTTTTGCGTTTAAATCTCAGTGTACAGAGAGCAAGAGAAAAAAAGGCTTTTTTCGATGTTTTTTATTTTTTTTCTACTAATAGATCGATTTTAATGTTTCATGTCTTATTTTGTAGTTATTTCGAATACCTACATTGTTTATACCGATTTTTTTTCCTCAATATCTTTCGTTACAATCGATGTCTTTCGTTTTATAAGCAAAAAACGTGCTTTTTACAATTATTCGATTTTTTTTCGCATATTTTTCTTTACAAATCTCAAGTCTCAAACGCATTTCTTTTCTGATAACCTTTCGAGATTTTCGTGAAAAAAAAATGCTGGTTTATAATTTTTTTCCGATAAAATTCTACTTTTACGGAATTATTTTGCTACTCGAGTTTATGAAGAAGAGGTATACTATAACAACGCACATGAAAAATTGTAAGCAACTAAATATCTCGTATACTATTGCATTTTAACATGATTTATACTTTTCTGGATTAATGGATGGGGTACACTACACTATTACTATAATTTATTAAAACTTATATGTTATTTAGAATGCTCCTCGCCTCTTATTGATGCCCTAAAGCTACTGAATTGCCGAGAAAGCATTTTCGCTTCAAACAAGCGATTAGTATAAAAGGAACTTGCTGTCTCGTTCATTCTCTGTCGAAAGCGAGCACATGGACAAGGGCTCGTGCTTAAATGTACACCAGATCGCCGTCTGATTGTGTATCGCCACCATCAACGCAGAGTTCTTGGCTGAGTACTCAGGAGCTTTAATATAAACGATAAAATAATAAACGTTAGATAATTACTTGTGATGTAGTAAGATGAGAAAAGATGCGCAAAAACTTGCACTTTATCTTTATACATATATCTTCTACTACAAAAACAATATTAAAACATTTTTATGCAGTCAAAAATTACTATTGCACCACAAAAATCATAAATAACCGATGGTTTTCGATACAATGGAATTTACTGCTACCAAGATAAGAAATATGAGCACGAAGTAGCAGAATTTAAACATTCTAGATTATGTTAAATCAATGACTTATGGTACCTCGTGACCCACGACTCGTGACTTATGGTACC
>Ga0157363_1004290_pt1 | contig 13120 bp, 10 predicted proteins | sample AttsexASBM1_FD_111477 | JGI IMG/M metagenome (GOLD analysis project Ga0157363, IMG submission 111477) | Fungus gardens microbial communities from leaf cutter ant in Ribeirão Preto, State of São Paulo, Brazil - Atta sexdens ASBM1 | ecosystem: Host-associated > Fungi > Mycelium > Unclassified ...
GCCAATTAAAATCTGAGATTAGCAAAAATATATGAAATTCAAACCAAAATCAATAATTTCAGAAATAACATCTCTTCCAGTTGTAAACAAATATTTCTTATGATGAACTTTTTCAAATATAATCTAATATGTAAATAATAATTTCGCAACAATCAATAAAGGTTCGTAGATGAATTCTGACGGTAACGCAAATGATCAGTGAATAGAGTTAAAATGATGTCTCTTCAGAAGCCAGAGAGGCCATTGTGTGTTTTAAGATGTAGAATAGATAGTACAAGTATCGAATCTCGATTTTGTACCGTCAAAATGCGTCACAAAGTGCAGATGCGACTTCGAAGAAACATATATCACTTAGGTTTAGCCAGAACTAGCGATTAAGTCCACTCCATCCCCTCTTAACGAGCAATAGGCGACTGAAGCACCGCAAGCATTTACGAAACCTCTCTCATGAATAATCTTCTAGTTCAACAGATATTCGAACATTCACCTCTAATATAATTACGCAATATACAATTTAATATTTATATTGCTCTGGGTGTATCAAAATTCATATATACTTCGTATCGCTCTTACGCCAACGACTTTCTTGTGCAGCCACATCTTTAATGGTAATCCCTCTTTCGTAATGTCACTTCTCAAATTAATAATATGGCTCGATCATTTTGCGAGCTAATCGGAAGTAACGATGACATGCCGTTGTCGTACCAGCGACACGTTTACAAAGACATATACGACCGCAAGACTTAGCAAGACGTACGGAGAGAAATCCATTCTCTCTCCTGCCGTCAGCTCGATCCACTTTGACAAAGAACAAGCGCTATCCCTCTGAAACAGGGGATTAAGGAAACGAGGAACGACAGAACCTCTTTTGATCTACTTGCGCCATACATAACACTATGAGCTTCTAGATGTATATATCTCGTAGCAATTAAACCGGCAGACTAAACCGCAGCAGCAGAGGTATTCTGGACGAGGTTGGAGAAACGATCTTTCGATAATCGATAAGTAATTTACGCAGACACTCCCACGCGCAACACCACGTGCGTGCGTGCATGCGTGCACGTTTCCATTAGACATAAACGAAAGAATCGAGTTCGCTATGTGCGATCTGGCGCTCCGAATCGAATCGGATTTCGTGGCTCGAATCAAATAACACGCGGCGTATCGTACGCAGCGGATAATTGCGAGTGCGATAACCAATTCGTTTCTCGCATCGAAACTCGTTTTTTTCGACCGATGCGGGAATATACGAAAAGGAACGAGAGTTTCGCGTAAGAGACGGGCTTTTCGTAAATAAATGAACCGGATCAAATACAGCGGTCTCTATTACATTCATTCGATTTAAAAAATGTAAGAGGAACTCGACTGGAACAGCACTGAATGCAAATGCAATTATTTTATTAAATTAAAGTAAAGAATAAGATTTCGTTTTTTTTTTTGTACAATCGCGAAATCGTATGATTGATTCTATCGAGGAACGGATGCCTAGATTTGGATCGCCATGATTGCGATTTGCACCGATCTGAAACACGTACACACCGAAAAAGGAAACTACGAATGAGAAAATGAGAAATGAAACACGCAGACGTGCGATCGTCGTATTTTTCGACGCATCCCGCGTATGCACGAGAGGAAAAAAAGAGGATAGAAAAGAGAAAAAAGACAAGCCACGGCGTAGCGCGTGGGGCGTTCGGCTTATTTAGTGATTTTATGACAAGCGGACTGCACGTGTAGTAGCGGATAACACAGTTGTAACTCTTGTTATGATTTCCATCGCGGCATCCAAAAGTCCACAATACGACTGCAGTGATGCCTATTCTGGATCGTAACTCTCCATTGACTCTTCGCGCCGCCTTTTTACCGTACATATACGCGTCTCGTTATTCATTTCCGGCCGACCCTGAACCCGCGACGAATTTTAGAACAATTCATTCGACCCAGTCATGTTCACTATCATCGTTTTATCAGCTGCATCGTTGCCCTTGTTTGATTCTCTCGAATGCAATCATTAGCGGTATTGTCGTATCAAATTTCAATGCTTTTCGTGTGTCTTGTGGCGCTTATCGTGAGGGTGCTAATAAAAATCCAGTCTTCTTTATCCCGTTCCTTCGTGAATTATATTTTTACACGCACAGGCAACATGTTCATGCTCATGCTTCCACAAAACGAACCTCGATCCACCAATCGAATGTATCGAGATCGAGTACGATCGCTTAGATGATATCTAATACAGATTTTCTCGTAGGTTCGAAGCTGATTGCGAAGCCATACCAAAATGAACTGCACATATATGTAATTATAAGCAAAATTAATTTCGCAGCCATGGCGCTGTGTTCTCGACTATTGTCTTCTACATTGTCTAATTTGCGATCAAGCATGCGCTTTTGTAATTGATATATTCGAATATATTGATTGTCCTCCTTTTTCTTTTACTACAATCAGCAGACTAGCTCTCTTATTAATATATTTCAATGTGAAGATGTTGCTACCATAATCTAGACTTGATACTGCCTTGCGTGTAATTACTGTCTCCAGTTCTTCGAACAATCCTGCAAAGCATCTATTTCATGCTTCCATCATGTATCATCCATCGTCACCCTCATGATAAGTCGAAACATTCGCAAATTTTCATTGAAAGCGCGGTCGCGTTTGTCGAGAATTATATCGAGAGACATCGATATTGCACATTTATATACCTACACGTTATATATCCAGAACGGGCTGGACGGTTCAGCCACTGCCAAGAGTTCTTTTTTTCTGAGGCCCGCATTCGTAGTCACGTGTCTGGACTGTGTGCCAAGTAGAAGCAACGATTGCAATTTTCTAATGCTCCAACAGTGTCGGACAAGAGATATTACGCTAATTTTCCCCGGACAGTGATAACTTCCCTTGTCTTGAGACAGAAAAAAAATTATGAAAAAAGGCCTTAAAATAAATTAAAATCCTTAACGTAATTTTTTTTCTATACGTTAAATAATTTCATGTATTTTTTCTAATGACTGCAATCGATGTGACTTGTCGACTGACTAGACAGCTCAAAATATCAACTACGAATACAGGCCTAAAACGATCTCGGTGCTATGTACCTTGATTACGATCAGAGCAAGGATCAGAAGAGAGCCGACGCGAACTAGAGAATAGCGTCAAGGGTCGTGAGACTTTGGAGAGGAAGGACGCAGGGTGATACTTCGTAAACGTTATCAGTTCAAAAGTGTGAAAGAAAGGAATTGAAAAGAAAAACGTCGGTAGATAGTAGAGAATTGATCGTAGTCAATAAAGAGATTTCCCAGCTACCTTTCTCTCAATGTCTATTTTTTTATTTCTTTCGCCCTGCGTCTCCGACCCTAAAATCGATTCTCGCGCAAAACGGCAACCATGAGGAAAGCGACAAGCAAGTCAAGCCAGCTAAGATAGCCGTTGCGACAAAAAGAAAAAAAAAACGAAAAAGGAAAAATGAAAGACAAGACGATAAGAAATCGTGGGCGTCTCTTGTCCTCCTCTCTCTCTGTGTTTTCTGTAGGTCGACAAATCTAAACGCGTGCGGCGAGTCAGTCTCGACGCTGACCCGTTGCAGCCCGTTGAATCCGCAACTACCACCACCACCACCACAACCTCTTCATCAATCACCACTTCCTACGCAAGTAACCACCCCCGCCACTGCCACCTCGGAGCCGGTCCACGAGCAGGCCCCCCCGAACCGTGATCGTGACCATCACGCACTCCACCTCGATAATCGAGATTACGAGAGCGTGTTTATCATAGAGAGGCGGAACAGTAAGCCTAACCTCCGCTAGCCACACAGAAAAAAACCAAGTACTATCACTACTACTATTACTACTACTACTGCTACTACTACCACTACCTATTACTGCTACTACTACCGCTACTACTGCTACTATTACTACCACTACTACGTACCCGAGACCACGGTTGCTCCCAAGAACCATGAAAATAAGTTCCCGCCGACGGTATACGTATATGTGTTTGTGTGTGTATAAACACGTACCGAGCGGTCCGTCGATCGATCGAACGAACTGTCAGATCGATTTCATTCTCCGTCAGTCGTCGATCCTCCTCGGTCGATCGAGCGAGCGAAACGCCAATTGCCGGTGGGACACATGCCCGTTACTACTACTACTAGTACTACCGCTACTCTACCACTACTGCTACTACTATGCGAGACTACAGCTCTGCAATGTTACCTGCTAGGACCTACTAATCTACTACCACCTACTACTATCTACTACTACTTAGGATGATTGTCATGACTGTAGATGAGATCTGCAATACAGGCAAAACAGCTAGGAGTTCACACTAGTAACATTCAGTCAGTACCCTAATACCTTCGTTCGGCGGTCTTAGGGAGTACATAGATAAAGGGAAATCGAGGCAAGGCGGTAGATTTCTTTTTATTTATTTTTTTTTTCAATTCTTTTCTGCCGATCTGCGAAAAATTTTTTGCGATTTTTTTTTCACGTATTGTTCTGCATTACACTCACTGTCATTAATGTATCGATCTACATTGCTTCTTTTATGTACTATTTCAAGAACCAGGAGTAAGTCCCAGTGCGGTGTCCGCCTCTCTGTCAGTCTATTATCGTGCTTTACTCATTTCATTGCTCTTTTATTGCGTGTATATATTTCTTCGCTCTGTATAGGATTCATTGTCACGCGCGCTTATTATTATATAAGCATAAATTGTTATTACTTACTTTGACTCAATCTATTCCTCCATTCTTCACATTACTGCTTCTTTGTGAAAATCATCATTATGATATACATTTTTTTCCTTTATCAAATTACAAAGTATTTAACTCATTATCTTTATATTAGTATTTAATTTCCTTTTTTATTATTAACTGGCAAATTTGCGCCAAGCGCAATATGTTCGAGAGGTGCAACATCTATTTTTTTTTTTGTCGAAAACATTTTATCTCAGAGAATGCAGTAACCATTCTAAACAGTTTTCAATGTCTTTTATATGGAAGACATCTATACTTTATTGCTTTGAAACGCTAGCTTTCAGATAGATTGCGCCTATTGAATAATTCAGTAACTTTATTATGTTTTCTTTGCAATTTTTAAACTTCATCTCATATAATATGCTTAATATCTTTTTATTGCTAATGTATTCTTTGTCGCATTTGCATTCACTATTTTGCAATTCTTCATATTCAATTTTGATTTATATCTCTATTAACATTAAACTATCATTTATATATTTCTTTTGCTTTTACAGCGCTCAACATGATTGCAATACTTTTCAAAGTATGTCATATTTCTTTATATTTTTCTTCTATAAATATTTTCACGTATTTACACATTTTAATTATTAATATTTTTCAGATTATTATTATAAATATGACACTAAAAGGTATATTAACAATGCGCTATCACATCACTATATCGCTTGACTTAAAAACTTTCACTATGACGACGCTTTCATTTATCACTTATCTATTCAATTAATTGATTGAGATAAATTTGCGGCGACTCGATGTGTTATTCATATAATGAATTTTATTCCAATTCATTTATCTACGTTGTTTCTTTTGAAAATTATTTCCGTAGAAACGGCTTTATACTTTATTAACCATCGAGTTTCCTTATGATAGTTAATTCTTAATTTTCATACACCGTGCAATGAACATTTCTCTTGGATGAATTCTTTTAGCAATTCTTGGATGATTTCTTTTAGCATTTATTAAACATTACTTCATAAACAGTCAGCAGGAAGTTACTGGTATGTTTTCATAACTTCTCACATAAATATTCATGTATAAATTTATTTTCATCTATCAGAATTTGTAGTAATTGATCTATTAAAGATTATCCGGTAACTTGCTGTATATTTCTAGATCATTGGAATTGAATTTTAGTTTGATGCATGTTATTTAATATTACATAACGTTTACAAGGCATCTCTAATTAAAGACGAGTCATGACGATAATATTTAAAGAATTTCGAAGCACATTTCACCAATGCCGTGCTTACCATACCATTTCACATTACTAATCACGTCTCTCTTAGCTCATCATATCACGGTATTAGTCCACAACATTAGTCTTACGAGCAATTGCTATTTTCGCAATACCATCCAATACGATTCTCTGTCCATACATACACGTCGCATGTGACACGAGCATCGCCTTCATATTTCGTCATAGATGCGAAAAACAATATTCGTACGTCCGATAATAGCCAGCTGACGAATTGGTCGTTATATCGAAGAAACGTTTGTCAGAGGAATCGAATAAAACTTCGATTTGTGCGACACCAAAGTTTCAGCAGCATACATATGGCACGTCGGGCTGCATTTATTGCGGCGCGCACGGCCACGACGGAGCTCTAATTCAAGCTTCTTGTGTTATTTGATTGTTTCCAGTTTGTCGATTCTAGATGACCAATAAACAGACAGACACGCTCACGCTTACACGCGAACACGCGGCAATAAGCGCAAGGCGAAGATAGGTAAGCCGCGCTTGTTGCGGCCACGCGAAAACTTGTATCCACATATACATATACCCACCGTTGTCGTATCCATCTGTTAATCGTTTACGATATCTCGTTGCATTATCCCATTCAACCCGTTAAAATTGACATACACAGTTAAATCGACCTTGTCATCCTTAAATCCGACAATTAAAATTAATTTCAACGACAATTCGCACTTTTCTAATTTACTCGATTATGTCAATAATCTTCGTGTTCCTACTTTTCTCTTACAGAATCAAGTGCTTCGAGGAGAATGAATATTAAATAAGATATAAAATTCAATCAAGTTGTTTAATCGAACTTTCGCTGCTATATTTATAAGGATTATCCTGTCAAAATGTAAATAACAGTTTGTAAATAATATTGCAATTACTCGCGATTTTTTTTCTACGAAGCACTCGATTATCTATATACTTATGCCTCATTTTTCTACATGTTTCGCTATGTTATTTCTTTGTTATTTCTTATAATACTTTTTCCAAACGAGGAAACAGTGTACTGTTCAAAACGCCTTTCAACTTTCGTATCCAATCCGACATTGATCGAGTCAAATCGATATATGACGATGAAACGCGTCTCCACCGGACACCCATAAGACACTATTTATCTATTTGCTCCCTAACACCACCGCCTAGAAATGACATTCGGTTATTTAGCGTTATATTTCTTATCATTATCGCTACGATATATTGTTTTTTGTGAATGTAATCGTTGTGTTACAACATTCTCTCTCCCCCATCTTTCCTTGCTGCCGGACCCGAAGGAGGAGAAAAGGTGACGAGTTTCGGAGCACCTAAATCCACAATTGCTATTCACTGATTGAAATCAAAAGAAAATGCAAAAGAATCGCGCAAAAAGATATCTATGAAAACGGAACAAAATTTTGCGAGCAAAAAAAAAGAAAAGATATATAAGAGAAATATAAAATTCGTTTCGTGAAAATTAAAGAAAGAAAAAAAGATCCATTCACTGCCGAGGCCAACCTATCCACAACCCACGTCACGCCCGACCACTCGTGCACCGGAATGTGCATGCGCATGCCTTCCCTGCCTGCATCCGTTATTATTCGTTATTATACGTACGAGTAATTAATTATTGATAATTATCTTGTCATATTTAACTTGAACATTGGCATTTACGTTACGTTTGTTCTAGTTATTTAACTTTCGTTCATTAACGTTGCGTGTCTTTTGCCATTCGTGTTGCACGTATTTGCCGTATCCGAGCGGCCGATGGATCACTTCGGAGGAAGAAGCGAATAATCTCAGAAGTATTTGTTTTAGTAAACGATTTCATTAAATGAAATGAGTTCCGTGATATTTCACAAATAAATTTGTAGTGGATATCGAAATTTCTCCACAATATCAATTCAAACGAAATAAAAAGAAAATACTAAAATTAAAAGAAGTAGATATTTTCATATTTTATTATACTAAAAATAGCTTACAGCAATAATATCAATCAATAATATCAAGATTCAACAATTATCTATGTATGTACGTCTTTTTGTCATTTAATGTACACTTAGATTCGTGATATAATAAAAATATATTTATTTTGGAGAAATTTGGATACTAGAAAACAGGCGATGGATCTCGCGTGAATCCTATACGCCAAGATCATCCTCCGGCGAGCTCGATCGGACCGTATCTGCCATTCACCACCACCGTGCTCTAACGCTTCTTCTGTCCTATAGACCTAGAAAAAGCCGAGTACCAGGTTTAAGCCTCTTGAAGGAGATCCTGAGCCCGGATACCCCGGACTCGTGCCGCTGTCGTCCGCTAGGCAAAATCTCCCGAGCGGCCGACGGCCGCTTCGTCGTGGCGGACTCGGTTCTCAGCTCGGCCAACAACAGCATCCTGGACGTCTCCAGCAGCGACGATGGTGGATTCCTGCCAAAGCAACGGCTTAAATCCTCGTGGCGACGCCCCCTGGTTGGCATCAGCCAGCTAAGTCTGAGATCCGACGGTAGCGGCGTGTCTATAGGTCCCCTGCCATCAGGTTGTCATCATGGCGTTGTAAACCCTTTGGCGAGAATACCGCCCACGAATGTTTGTACAATCACATCACCTAGGTTCCTGGCCAGTTCGCCGAGCGGGGCTCAGGTTCCCTGGACGCCTTTGTACTTCAGCGATCTCAGCTCTGTCAAACAACCATCCTCTGGCGAACGTTCCTTCCCAACACCACCCGGCTATCTCCAGCTTCGCAGCGTACACCAACGATACAGCCAAGAGTTACCGTCGCTTAAGGCGATCCATGCCGAGTCGAGGCGGTTCGTGCCGGTTCAACCGTTAGCGACATCTTCGCCGCCGCAGCCGGCTGGACGACCTAGGGCGAGATTGCCGCCAAGACACGCAAGGCACGCCAGATCGGCACCAGAGCTTGCTGCCTCACCCGACCTGGAAACTTCGCCTGAGAGCAGATCAAGCAGTTCGGGTTTCGGCAGTAAGAATACCTCGCAGCAGAACCAGAGCTCAAGAAGTGGTAGCACGGTTGCCGAATGGAGACCGCCGCCTTACAGACCACCTCCACCGCCGCTGGTGGGTCGCTGGCTTGAGCTTCAAAATCAGGCCAAGGTGGGACACACGCACATACAAAATGCCGTGGACGCCGGCAGCGTTGACGGCCATTACGAGTTCGATCCGGTGTCGTGCACGCCGACACCAACATCGGCCTCGACGCCTACGCGGGAGGAGAGACCGCCGATGCATCAGATCCACACAATCCACGTTCCCCACATCCATCAAGTGCACACGGTACATCAACAGGCACCGAGATATAGCAGAGAGAACATAGAGGCCCGAGTACAGGCGATGAAGGCGGAATTTCATCAATTTCGGCAGAGACAGGCGAGAAGACGACAGAGTGCGCACTTGGAAAGTGCATGTTGAAAAACTTGAAGGAGATCTTGATGGTCGATCAACGATTTCGTTAGAACCGCAAGTCTAACGATCGAGTTGAAACGATTCGAATGGTTGCAGAGTTAAATACATAATGTGTGAGACGAAAGTAATTCTCAAGACAAGAGCTAAGAGAAATCTCGAAGGAAGCTAGATATCATTCGCGATTAGATTTTGGTACTGGCTTTCGACTACCGTAGAAGATCGCGCGTTTCAACACGGCGAGGACAACATGATCATCACCGAAGACCAACCACCGCAGCACAACGAGGATCATCATCACACGTGATTCCGCATTTAGAGGAGTTTAAGTCAATTCTAGTAGCTGGTCATCCATCTACAAAAGAAGGCTGTTATAAGCATCAGCTCAGGATACATAAGTTTCGCACGACCACGAGACGGGAGCGACGTAGTAGAACTGTACGTTAAAACGATAATCTTTCGAAGTTTCGCCCGTTTTACCGATTAAGAGGACCGACGAGTATCCTACGGGGGGAAAAAAAACAATCTCGATATCATTTATTCGGGGGGGAGGGAGGGAGGGGGGAGGGGGGTTAATAACCCGGCGACGCCGATCACGCTGGGACGATAATAGAAACGAAGTGCGTAAATGAAAATGTTTGAATCCAATAATTATTGGTCATATCCCGCGTACACCAACCACGCCTATGTCCGGTTTAGAGGACCGTGATTTTTAACGTTACTATATATAATAATGTAGAGGAACATATGGAAGAATTCACGGAAAACGAACAGGAAGAGGACGCTCTTTTTTTTTTTAAACTCAGTGGAACTGTGCGCAGAAGAATGAGATATACTCCCGATTGGCTCAAAGAGATGCTTAATTGTATCGAATCGTCCCGTATCACGATCGGGACGAAAGAATAATGAGAAAGGAAGACGGAAAAGCAAAAAAATGGAAATAGTTACGTCGGCATGATACTCCAAAGAAACTGTACCACTGTACATGCTCCGCGTATACCTTTTAAATATAAGATTAAATTTAATCGTATGCTGTAAGTAATAATTAAAAACGAAAGCAAAACAAAAAAGTAAGATAATCGAAGAATTACCACACACACTCATATATGGACACTTACATATGTACACTCACACATGCATCACCCACCCACACATACACACACACACGCACGCGCGCGCACACACACACACACACACACGCACACACACACACGCACACGCACACACATACATATACAACGTACACACAAAATAATTATATCGATGAGCAATGGACTCGAAACGTGATATTAGGCCGAAGCTTGCCTCGAGATTGCTTAAGGACTCACTCGTACTGCACTGCCTGTTTAGGGTTTCGCTAGCGACCCAACATATTATCGGCACAATAATTTTTCTTAAGCAACGTAAAAACGAGAAAATAACAATAACGTTCTTCGAATCTATACGTTCGGCCATAGCATGACGATTGTGTGTGCACGTTCACCACGTATGTCACCATATATTGGCGACGTGCTGGTTTACCGCCTATCGGCACTCCGGTCGTTCACCGGTCATCCTTCTTGAATTAGATTAGTGACGCGAGCACGCGCATCGACGACAAACGATGTCGATTGGACTCTTAAAAAAAAAAAGAACAATGAAAATCATTAGGAAAAAAAATCCTTCAACTGCCAATGAAAAATGGGTCCGATAGTGCATTCGATTCATTTCGTACGAAGTGTTGACGTTGATTAAATAACTAAAACTAGAGTAATTAAGTGGAGAAGGACGACCGATAGACACACCGCCATCACCGCCGGAAGGGAGGTGCACGTGCGCACACACGCGCTGGTTGAACCGAAGTTCGTGTGTAATTAGAGAGACGAAGGAGTTATAAAACACGAAAGCGTACACACATGACAGACATACGAAAATACATACACTCACAAGCAGCAAACAAAGAACACACAGACCCGCACATAATACAAGAGAGGCGTTCTTCGAAACCCACCTAATTCTCACCAAACGCATCGGATCATCTTGAATCACGTGAGCTCGAAGGCCGGCAATCGCCGATCGCGAGGGGTTCTCGGGCGAATCTACGGGCTAATCAGTATCGAGCTGCGCGACCTAACACGAGAATATATATCCCAGTGAAGGGATATAACCTGCAGCGGCGCGCTCGCTGCTTTTTCCTCTTACCCTTTTTTTCTAATTTTCTCTACACGTGCGACCGTAAAGATACCCCACGTAGGATCGGCCCGGCCCGCGACTCTCGGCGTTTTACTTTCTTTATAGTACAAACACTTATTTATACATACGTACGTATTATACATATTTATTATAAATATTAGCAAGGGCCCTACTCACGATTCAACTATACTTCGACGAACCATAACGGCGAGAGGAAGAGGACGAAGATACGTAACAAGAAGCGACGTGGACGTCATCAAAACGCTCTATACAATTTTTGTTAAAATATGCAAATAAAGTATGCGTGCGTACGAAACCGGATTCAAACCGAGCGAACAAACGTGAACAAACATGAATGAACGGCTTTCTTCAATCAGGACCGCATTCAAGAACTTTATCTGGGTTTATCCAGGTATTTTATCTTTATTGTTCACTGAATGTCAAACAAGGATAAAGTCATACCTAGATGCATCCGAGTGATGCTTTATAATATCGTGATACGATTTGCATTCATCAATGTTGTTCATTCGTGTTTGATCATGATCGTCTGCTCGATTCGGTTCTAGCTTGACATGCGAGAAAGGTGAACGTGCGAGAATACATGGACGAATGAATGGAGTAAGAACGAAAGACTAAAGCCGGATCTAGACCGAGCAAACGAGCGCGAACAAACGCGAATAAATAACTTGCTTCAATGATTATGAACCGACGTTACGAAAACTGGCAGCTTCATTTGCGCTTATTGAAACAAGTTGTTCATTTGCGTTTGTTCGCGCTTGTTTACTCGATTTGTATTCGTGTTTTACATGAGCAAATGCTGTTGTTAAGACAAAACAGAGAGCATAATGTAACATACACGCAAAGGTAACAAAAGAATAAAAAAAAGGCATACGATAAAAGTTAAGAAATAACGGAGGTGACACGAAAGAGTACCAATATTCTAAAGTAATTCTAATGGTTGAATTAATAATTTGATAATTAATTGATATTGTAAATCGTAAACGACGTAGCGTGTAGCGTATTAATCAACGAGAGAGAGCGACGAACGCGACGAGTATTTATTAATTAATTATTATATCCGCGCGGGAATATTACGATGTGAAATAATATGTGGAAGGATGGGGGAGGAGGTGCTGAAGGATTCGCGTCGGCAGAATGGTACCAATTTTTATCGTCAATCGCGTAAAATTAATATGTTACTAGCGATAAACGCATTGGATGCATGAGATGTATGTAATGCTGAGGATGTAACAGAACAAATCTCTGTCGAATCAACGTTCATTGTAGACATTGGAGAAATGCTCTTGACAACGTGATGATAATACACGTTTCGTAATCATACATTATACATGAGACACCCTCTCCCCCTTCTGAATGGATGCAGCAAAAAGGAAGAATCATGTACGCGAGAGAAGGTGATCCAACCAACTGACTTGTAGATGTATAAGTAACGTGTAGATATATCATAGTTAGATACAACGATCTCAAGAGGTCACGCAGTGTGGATGAGCATGATACATGCGAAAATGAGATAGAGAAAGAGAGAGAGAGAGAGAGAGAGAGAGAGAGA
>Ga0157363_1004291_pt1 | contig 13118 bp, 4 predicted proteins | sample AttsexASBM1_FD_111477 | JGI IMG/M metagenome (GOLD analysis project Ga0157363, IMG submission 111477) | Fungus gardens microbial communities from leaf cutter ant in Ribeirão Preto, State of São Paulo, Brazil - Atta sexdens ASBM1 | ecosystem: Host-associated > Fungi > Mycelium > Unclassified ...
ACGCTTGTTAATTGTTCTGAACACACTCATTGATATGATCAAGAGACATGATAGTGTTTCGCGCCAAGTGAACGCGCAGTGCGAGGAATGAACGCAATCTTATTTATTTCTTAAGATAACACAAGAGACATGAGAATCGAAATAATAATACAAAACAGGGTAATTAATAAGAAACGCGGTATACAAAACAAATGGTTATACTCTTTAGGAGATGATATAGCTTTCTTTAAGAGATAGGGGATGATCACGTTACCTCAGGGTAATCGAACCCTTTCATCGTTTCTTCACGTTCTCTCGCGTAGTTTATCCTCCTTCTCACCCTACCTCATCCGCTCGTGTTATTAACATCCTTGTAGAGACGGGGTATGTAATCTCGTATCATCTCGTTGACGGACCTTCAATAAACGATGTACATCGAGAAGCGTGAACCCTTTGATTAGAAAGGGTAAAATGATTTTTCCCATGAACCCGTCGGCATCGTTGCTCGCGTCAGGGATCAATATTGAACGGCAATAATACTTTCACTGCGTCACGTTTCAGAGTTGTTGTTTGTCTTCGGAATACGATATACCGAAAGCAATCTCATCGGATATCTTTATAATAAATGACTATTGAGACTACAATAGTAGTATATTATCTTTATTTTTGGCTACCGTTTATTCATTATTTTTTTTTTACTCTTCGATTCGTATTTCGATACGACTTATATTTTCATTTCCACAGCTTGAAAATAATATCCGATAAATTCGAGCCAATAATAAATATAAAAATGTATTTACGTACAATTACGATACCATTTTATTCTGATTAGCCACTAAAGGTAAACTTAGATCTATGACGTAACAACAGGTGGGATAGTTGATCGAGAGACGCAATTCTTTTACCTACCGGCAGGTGTACAAATTTAACAAGCACGATTAAAAATTACTCACGATTTTATGATGAAGATGTTGAAGTTCCCTTTCGGTTACTCTTCTACGGGACAATTCGCGTTGCTCTTGTCTGTACTGATTGTACTTGTAGAAGAGATACATTCCGGGTAGGGCTAACACCACCAGAGGTCTCATGAAGCTGGATCGTCCACCCTCGCGAGGACGTTGTTCCGGTAATTCCGGGTCCTCCTGCGGCTGACCGGCTCCCTCATCGACAGCCGGCGCGGCTGCACCAGCTGCTGGCATCCTTCTACAAAATACCGAACAAATTCAGAATTAATTTCTTATTCTGAATTAGATAAATTATGAATATTTTATAATACATAATATAAATATAAGAAAAGAGAATATTAAGTTTTAACTGTTTTTCAGCTAACAAGAAATAATTTCGAGATGTACAAAAATATTATATTAAAGAGTTGGTCGAATTGTGTGATGATTGTTTATTTTGAAAAAATATTGACAGCATGAGAAAAATCTCCTTTTAAAGCCTTTACAAAAAAAATAGTTCTGTTGAGGTCTAAAAATTTAGTTATTATAGATACAAATCTGAAAATAATTTTGCTGAACAATCAAAATTAAGCAGAAAAAATTATGTTAAGAAAACTCGAGTATGAACAATGCTGTGAAAAATTTTGACGTTCTAGCAACATCTTACATAATTATTTTGATATTCCAAAATTATTATCGGATCTATATTTAGCTTTTAGATATTTCAGCCAAAATCGTTCTCTGTATAATATTTATGCTCGTATTCATAGTCATATTTTATACTTAACGTTTCCTTAAATTTATCTTTAGATGCTCAGTAGCCGATAAAATAATTCGTAGAGCATCTGAAGATAAATTTAAGGAAGTCTTGGATATATAATTCCGACTATGAATATGGACAATAATTTATGCATTTCGAAACTTTTTCATGTTAGTTGAAAAACTGCCAAAACTTAATGTCTTCTGTTTGCAAAAAAGAAAGTTATATATATATTGTGTTGAACGATTTATATCTGGATAATACCTTTTTTATTCTGAATATTTCTCTCTGAATTGTGCTACAACTGCAGCATTATTGTGAAGCTTAATCAGCTAACGACAAGGAATTCTCAGTGACCGACACGATGTACTACTGCGCCACACAATATACTCGTCCCGGTGTGCATTGTGGCTTCATTGAAGATATCGAACCACGATGCCAGTTATTCCGCTCATTTGAAGAACATCCGGCGAACTGAAAGCGTCTAGCTCGATTATTGTAATTTCCGATTTTTCTCGCTTAATATACACGCGTTTTAATGTTTTAGTCTTTTGATTTCCCTTAAATTCTAAGGTATTAATTCTCGCGAAAGAGATCAACAATACGCGGGATTTTAGTTTTTTGTTGTCAAATGAATGGCGAATTTTAGAACAAAAGAATTAGCTATTGCTCATTAGTTTCCATCAAATTCATTTTTTTTTTATTATCCGCCATTGCGATGCTGGGCCAGTAGGTGCGCATAGGTCGTTGCGTATTCCCAACACGAACTTATCCTTCTACTTTCTCTGTTATTTCTAGATATTTATAGTCTTCTCTAACGTATGTGTATGTGCTCCGTACTATGATATCTACAGGAAAACGGTTTCTCACCCGCATATATCCTTAAATCTCGCGACTTTAATCTCACAACTGTCGGAACTGCGATTATTTCCGCAAATTCTCGTATAGGTTTTGTATTTCTTGATTTAGAAGCAAAAAAAAAATAGACGCTTCACACTTTTTAAGTTAGATATGCCTTTATATAAATTCAAAAAGTTAGCATGATATATTTTTAATTTTATTCTTTAATATAAAAATAAATGCAAAATTCTTTTTTTTTTATTTCAATAAGAAACTATAGGACTATGGAAAATGCTTAGAAAGTGCAAATGGAATTATTATTTTTTTTTACATTAACTAGAATAAAGTACGCTATTCATACGCTATTTGGCATTTGATACTATTAAAAAAATATACATATAAGTGATCAAAATGAATAGTCACAATCACTTATATTTATATCAAGTATAAACGATCACAGTGAGCAGCGTATAAAGTGTACTAAAATATAATTTTCTTTTATTTCTTTTATAACAAGAAAATGACAAACGAAAGAGAGAAAATACTATCATTTTCACATCATCTTGCAGTAACAGACATGATGTACTTTTTAAAATAAATAGTGGTTTCTTCATTAAACCTAATCCACTTCTCATAATATTTATCCTATTATAGTCAGAAGACGTCGTTAAAAATTTTTAAATGTTTTTTGAAAAAGTTTAAAATGTATTGGATGTTTTTAATATTCAAATTTCTTTTGGAGATCTTCATTACATGCACAATAATTTTTTATCATAAATTTTATTTATTACATTTCAATATAATCAATTTTATTTTCCTTTTGTAGTTTAAATTCTATTACACCTTCAATATGGTAAAAATAAGGAATATGAAATTTCGTATGAAATTTTCTAAATTAAACATTTATTTATTGTTACTCTGATATAAATACGGTAAATATTCAGAAGCCACAAATAATTTTAAGAACTATCCCCATATCCTCTCTCCTGCTCACGTAATGATTTTTCATGCGAAGCGAAATCCATCTCACCCCCTGCTAAAGGACGCACGATCTTTATGCGAAGCAAGTTTTAACCCACCTTCTCCCCTGCCTGGAAGCGCACGACTTTTCACGCGAATAGAGTTCCTCCTTCTCTCCCCCTTGCCAAGGGGGGTATGATTTTTTATGCGAATAAATCTTACTTCGACAGGCGGAAAGATGGGGTAGAAGGTGGCTCGTTTTCTGAAAAGTCATTATATCCCATAAATAAAGGGTGTATTTATTACTGTATATATTAAAAACAAAACAATATTTTTTAAACTTTTTTATTAATAACTTTTTAACGAATAATGAACGATGTTAAACTCTGTTAGAGATTACTTAGGATCATGAGCTTGACAACGTATCTCAAAGTCAAGGTCATCTGCGTTCCCTCCATCTGAATATTAATCATAAATACATATGAAGACTTTAAATTTATGCAGAACTTTTTAAGAAATATGTTAGATACAACATCTAATTAATGAAAATCAGCAAAATTTAAGTCTAATATAACAAAAAAGATAAAAAATGTAAAAGCGTAAAAATAATTCATATTTATTATATATAATACAATAATATATAAAAAATAAAATAATATTATTGGATATCTTTAAATTTTTTTTAGAGTTGAAGTTTTAAAAAATACATTTTTTAATTTATAACGTATTGAGTTTATAAAAGAAACTTATTTGTATTATTAATAATTTTAATTTGATTGCATTTTCAACATTAAGAATGATACGATTGAAACGTCTGGTTTAAATTTTATTATTGTTTATAATTGTATTAAATATTAAAAACCTTATACGTAACTCTATATTGTGTCGTTTGAATTAAATGAGAGCCTTTTGTTATTATTTTGAATAAAAATAAATCTTAAAATAATTACGTAAAATAAATATTATTAATATCTAAAATAGATATTATTTACAAGAAGAGCTAAAGAGCTATTACATCCACTCCTTCCACGCCTTCATCTACACTTCTATCCCCTCTTACTTCCCACTTCCCATTACTTTCCAACATAATCTTTTCCTTCCTTTGTCTGAATGTCAATTTTTTATTTCATTATATCTCATAACATCGAAGAAATAATATATTGTTTCATTTCTTTTCGCATTGTCTCTAATTTCAACCGACTTTCTATGCCAGAAACACTTTTTATTTTTTGACTAAAGAAATTTTGATTTTTTACATCAAAGATATTTATTCGTATTAATTTATTTGTTACTAAATTATAAATTCATTTAATATATAGATATACATTTTGCAAATTTAACTTTTATTAATTTTTGCTATGCTCATCTCAATGTATTATATTGTCTATTTATAGCAATTTCTTCTTTTTACACAATATAACAATAATAATAATCTTGCACTGACATAATTCTTGTATATTATATTTTATCCAGGACTAAATTCATTTCATGCGCTATTCTCTGTTTTACTTTATATCGAAAGACATTATTCAAGCTAATCAATTGACTACAATTATCTGATATTATTCAAGCAATTCAATGATTGACTGCAATTAGCTATTGTCATGCGACGACTTTTTCCAAGTTATATTATAACTGTGAACAGAATGATATTCGTTTTTATGTTACCAGCGTTTGTTAAAGAGAGCGAAGTATAAATTTTTATTATGTTTTTTTATTATTTATAATATTATATGTTTTTAATATTATGATCTGACCGCGAAACGTTTATTTTGTTTATTGCTAGCACATTGTATTAATATAAATTTTAACTAAATGATATATTTCTTTTACTTATGTTTAAACTTCTATATATTAACAACGTTTAATTTTATAATATAATTTTTGGATTGTAGTCTTTTTTCTTTATTAGTTTTTTAAAATTTATATTAATAGCTTTATTAATAAACATTCTAAAGTATTATATTATGAAGCGTCGAGTGACTTGCCGCTCGGTGCGATTGACTCGCGATCTGTAGATTCGGGTTCAATCCCATCCACGCTAATGCAAATCAAATAATTATCTGTATTTGATAATTTGTGCAACTGCACGTGATATCTCATATGCCCAATTTTATCTTAATTATTAATTCGATTAAAAGAGTCTAAAAATTTTTTTGTTATTGATTCTAACAAGAAATATCGTGAAATTGCGATAAATTAATTATCAATATACAATATTTTTTTCTAAGTGCCGTGATGTCTTTTACATTTAAAGTCTACTAAAATTGATATTGATCGGAATTTTGTTTTTAAATTACATACATATTGACACACATATTAACTCGAGTAATAGAGTAAGGTTACCGAAATCGCATTTTTCACTTAAAGGCAATTTAGAAATTATGAAGAATATCCTTAAGTTTTTTACAGCATAATAAACTGCACTCTTTTTTCTTCCTGTATTTTTTTTGCGCTATTATAACGTTTAAAATGATTTTTCTTTCAGTATGATGTGAGTTTAATAACGAAAAAATTTGTTGCTTAAATCGCATTATACCAATATTCCTCGTCCTTTAAAAGGGAGAGTGTTATATATGAATTTTTGAAGGATTATCAGAAATTGAACTAATTTAAAACAAATTCTTTTTTATATATGTATTTTTATATATGTCTGTGAGCAAATAGGTCTGTACTTTATAAATTATAACCGCTCCGTTCATCGATCATCTTAGATTACTCCGAGGCGATTAAAACTGCAATCGCTCATCAAATATCTATAATTATTCCGCTGGGAATCGAGACCGGATCGACTTTCTGGGCAATGGGGAAAAAATGGGAAATATAATCCGCGTACTACTATTTAGTATCCAATTAACGATTTACGGTTCCGACACAAGAATACGAGATTTAATTGCGTCGACATATCTTCGTGACTTCAATGAAATTTCGTAATCTACTTGTCGGTCATTCACCGACTATATTTAATTCAGTCGTCTACATGCTGTTCTATTCTTAAACTGGCTGCTCTAGAAATACACGCGGCTCGCTCTATATCGTCGCTGTCCGGAGTCGGGTCGTGCACCCTACTTCGTTGCACTCGCACTAAGGAGAGATACCGTGGTGTCGATGGTTACATGCGCGGCATCACGTACGCCGTTGCCTGTGTCGGCTGATTTCCCGTATGCGGTTTGCATGTCGTGGCAGACGGCGATAAGGGCGGTAAGTCAGCTTTGCGAACGCATCGTATCATATTCGCGGGATTACGCAATTTTCAAAAATGTAACTACTACTGATCGGAGGTATTGTATTTTGGCAAGGATTGCCAAAATAGATTCTTGCCATTATATTGGCTGCAATGCTGGCACTATGAGTACCACAACCACTACGATGGCAAAATTCCAATCTAGCTACCCAATAAGAAAACAAGCATCGTATGCAGCCGATTTTAGAAACAAATAATTGAAAAATATAACCCGCCTGGAATCGAGGACGGAGTGTAGATTTCGTAGACGAAAGCACATGCGGTTATAAGTTTTCTTTGCTGATGTCCAGGTACACCTTATTATGCGAAACATAGTGGTCGATCTGCTCACGCCGCTCAAACGATCCCGGTGATTCATCACATGGGTGAAGCAATTTTCGCAATGCTCCAATACTTCGAAACACTACCTGTCGACCCGCTCCGGGAAATTAACTTTTAAAATTTAGACTGCTCTAATTCGTTGCTCGCCTGCCTCTGATCCGGGGCCTCCTATTCCTATATTCATATCCCCGGCGAGAAGCCCACGCGATCCCCTTCCATATATTCACTCCCACTCTTTGTGCCACCAGAGCATTTTCGGGCATTACTGTCAAATTCACCTCTAATTTATTTCTACTCGAAACACAACATCACTATATATATTACAATAATTTCAAATTGCGAAATGCTACTAAAATTTGCTAACTAATATTTGAAAATTTAAAAATGAAATAATATGCGCAGACTAAAAGACGAATTAATGACATTTTTTTTACCTCGTTTTGCATATCTGCGTGAAATATGCAAATATTTTGTCGAGATAATTGCTTACAAAAAACTTTTGCAATTCCCTCCCCTTCTCTCCCCAGCGAACAAATAATCGGCATCAAAGATTAGGCGTTTATTTTCTGGAATCTTTATAGTTCTCGATATATTGCACCTGTTTAAAAAAGTTGTAAAACAAAAGCCACATGATATGCAGCGAGATAAAAAAAGCGTGATTAATTCGTATTTATTTTTCTCTGCACGTATTCTCTCGTTTTGAAATTCTTAAATATTAATTAGTAATTTCGCGATTTGAAATTATTCATGTAATGTAGTGCATCGAGTAGAAGTAAATGCTTGATTTTTAATTATATAAATAACAATATTTTTATTAATTCATGTCACGGAGTAGCGTTACAGTATCATGTTGGTTACTTAAATAACCCGTATGAAAGTATGTAAATATAATAATTGAATTTTTAAACGAGATAGTGCGATTTAGGAACCGATGCGATTTCAGCAACTTTACCCTAATTTTCAGCATCATTAGTTATATTCTTTATGGATTCATTCAGAATACAGGCAGCATTGAAATCATTCAGTCGACACAAACTAAAAGTAACATAAGGTCAATGTTATAATTTTGAACTCTACAATATAACTCCCAAGAAACACGCAAAAATCAAAATGACAGCAAAATGATCGTATTTTGATGTTTAGTCAATAAACAGTCAAATTTTGTAACCAAAAATCATCATTTTGATGATGTCAAAGTAAATCGTCATTTTGATTTTCTCTTAACTTGTTCCTTAGGCTGTTATGTAACAGCTATTATATTACATTTATATTATGGAATACGAAATTATAATATTAATGTCATATTACTTTTAATTTATTTTACTGGATAGAGTTCCATATCTTTCAAATTTTTGCAAATGGTGCATTTTTCAATGGGAAGAAACTTCGAAAACTTCTTCGAAGACTTTTTAACTTAATTCAATGAATAATAGCTCAAAAGATGCGCATAATGTACTAGTAATATGCACGATTAAATAAACAAAAATAAGAATATGGACATATCATTTTATTTTCTGGATGCCGAAATTGTTATTGAAATATCTAATTTCATTTTTTCTCACTTTTGCCGTTAATTACATTTTCAAATTACATTTCATGGAAATGCAATTTTCACATTTCATAAAAATTGAAGTATCTCACAATAAAAAGTATTTTGAAACTCTTTAAAATTATTTCTTGAAATTATTATTTGTTTTAGAAATAATTAAAAAATATATTCTTAAGTTTTTAACAGCATAATGAAATTTTTTCTCTTTTTATATAATTTTTAAATCTTTTCCATTATTATTTTAAATGAGGAATATTGATATGTGGTACAATTTAAGCAACGAATTTCCTCGTTTCCAAAATCGCACCATACTGAAAGAATCGTCATTAAACATTATAATAGCGCAAAAAAATTACATAAGAAAGGGAAAAATTGCAGTTTACTATGCTTAAAAACTTAAGAATATTTTTCATAATGTAACTTATAGGTTGCGTTCGAGAAGAGGCTATTAGCGTTATTTATTTTATTCTATCTTCGTCGTTTATTAGACACAAGACAAGGATAGTATACAGAGACAGCGCTGATAGCATCCTCCCTGAACGCAGCCATAAAAGAAGCCATAGACATAAGACATAATAATATTAGTTATTGTTTGTGAGCTATGATATATCAAAGGATACGTTCCAAATAAATAAATTACGCATGAAGCGCAAAAATACCTATAAAATCAGTGTTCTGTGCACATAAAAAATATTTTATATTCGTGTTAAAAACGAATCACAAATTCTTGTTAAAAATCTGTAGTAAATTTTTAATATGTTCAAGTGTTAATTTATCATAATATTAAGTGTAGTAAAAAGAAATCCATTATTTTTGTATGAAATTGAATGGAAAAATAATAGATTTCTTTTTACTACACCTAATATATGTGTATCATATCATGTGTATCATATCATTATTATTTAAATATTTTGTAATATTCAATATTTTTTAGTTTAGTCAAGATAACACAAATTATAAGTGAAACAATAGCGTGTTTTAAACTGTCAATTCTAAGATGTAAATAAAATATGTGCTAATTTAACATACCATAAGTTTTAATTTTACTGAAAAAATTCGCTTCTAAAATTTATATGTTCACATTTTTTATATTAAGTTTTGTACGTAATAAATATTGCTGTTACTTTCTAACATATTCATCTTATGTTAAATTAATACAAAAATTTGAGTGGCTTATTTGAGTCATATGAAAGGAGTGAAATTTAAGACAAATTTTTCAACTATTTTCTCACCATGCTTGGACGTCCTACATAATAAAACTATTTTCTAATTTATATCTAGCTAGGCTTTTAATTACTTCAGAAAATCCGTTTTATTCATATAGGCGTATATGTACAATATCAAGTTTTGGCGTTGAAAATTTGAGAGTATGATAAATGTTAAAACTTGCCTGCTAAAGTGATCTCCGTTGCAGTTATTTTTGGCGATTGGAATGTGTAACGGTCGATCATTGCCGAACGCGAGAGGATACTTTTTTGCGCGTTTTCCATTTCCACGCGCTGTGATTTTTACACGTGTCGGCATTGTGTTGCAAATTTAAGAGTATAATGAACGTTAAAATAATTTTTGCCTGCTAAAGCGATTACTGTTGCAATTCTTTCTGGCGATAGGCACGTGTAACGATCGATCATTATTGCCGAACGCGAAGATACTTTTTCGCGCGTTCCACATGCGTTTTCCAGAGACTGTGATAATTCGGACGATGCGTTAAACGCGAAACTCGATGCCTAGAGATAGGGAATCAACCATCGATATGCGATACGTTCCCGTTTGTATGTGTGCATACTTCTGTTATCGCCATGGGACGTAATATATTATCGGAAATGAATCGAATATCGACTCGTTGTTTTGCACTTCACACTCGACACCACGAAAACATACACGACCTGAGGGATTTTACGGGTGTGTAACACGGAGTAATTTCGTGAAGGACAAGGTGGAGAGTGAAGGAAGGGCAGTTATGAGGAGTGGTCGAAATGTGTTCGAAGAATATTATTACATAGAGCACGCGAATAATCGGACCGATCTGATATATATCACATGTATGTACGTAGTAGTCGCCTTGACACAGCGTAACGGCTATCGCACGAGCAAGGACGATCCAGCTTGCGGGATAACATCGTTCACGATATTTCTACGGCCAAGTACACCCTCTGTTTGCTATTTTTATGCCCTTTCCACTGTCAAGTTTCGTTCGATTGACTTACCGCGCTACTAGAATCGATCTGAGCGCTCTTTTTTTTTGTTTCGCTGAAAAAGTATGACAACGAATATCGGCTTTAGCTCAAGCTTTAGAACGTCATTGATCAATGAATAGATATGATGTGAACTCACTCGCATCACTGTAAGGTGAAAATGATTCGTGAATGCCTCATTTAAATCATTAGAGGAAAGTTAAAGAATTGTACGCATTTAAAGGGAATTCATTGCTATGGTGTGATTTTTTTTTGAAGTTAAAATCAATATTAACACGGAAAAACAAACATTTACAAATATTTTACAAACTGTAAACATTCTTCTATCAACTTTTTCATTTGATAATGTTGTATTTGGCAGACAGTAAAAAAAGCAAAAGCAAAAAGATTTTTCATTTTTCAGATTTTTCGAGTAATTTAACGCATGGGTTGAATAATTGTGCACAAAATAAAAATCATAAGAAATATAAAATTAATAAAAATTAATAAAAATTAATATTTCATGAAAAATGTTTTATAGAATGTTGATAAGAAAATGAAAAAATATATTATTACGTCAATATTAATATAAAATTAATATAAACTTCGGAAAAAAATAATACAAAAATTGCAAAAATTAATTATTTAAACAAAAATCGCATATGTAGAATAAGGTTGCTGAAATCACATCACTTTTCACTTAAAAGCTCATAATTTAAAAATTAAATGTAAAATTAGAGTAAACTAAAAAAATTATATACAAAAACCAACTCACTTCATCGGAAGTATCGGAACTCAATTTTCCATATAATTGGTACAAGACCTTTTTTAGATACTTTAGCCAAACTGTCCCTTCCGTAGAAAATTTTGAAGAAAAAATAACATTGCGGTGATAATTCTTAAATTCTTATTATTCTTATTCCATAACGATTAAAGTCATGGAAGTAATTTTTTTTCTGAACATATAAGTATGTTATTGTTTGTTTATTCATACGTAATCATTAAGGATTATGATAATAATAATAATAATAAACTATCTTTGTTTTTTATGAGTACTTTTTATAAGTACTTAAAAATAATTTATGCAAAGTTTCATTGCAATTCATCAATTAGTTTCGCAAATAAATATTTTGTTTATTTACTGAACAATTAATATCTGCATTTCAATGTAATTAACTTTTTATATAAATTGTGCATACCTTACTAAAATACATTATTATGTGCATCTTTTGAGCTATTTATATATTAAATTATATTAAATATATTATATTAAATATATTAAATTAAGTTAAAAAGAGAGTCTGAATTGTTTTTCTTCAAATCAATTCGCAGCAGGAAATTGTGCATGGACAATTCGAAGTTTCTCCCTAAAAGTGCACTATTTGCGAAGAATTTGGAAGATATAGAATTTTGCCCAGTCGACAAATTAAAACATGACATTAATGTTGTAATTATATATTCTACAGTATAAATGTAATATAATACAAGTAACAGCCCAAAAAACACATCAAGTCAAGAGAAAGTCAAAATGATATTCTTTGACATCAAAATGATGATTTTTGATTGTTTATTGACTAAGCATCAAAATACGATCATTTTGATGTCACTTTGATTTTTGCGTATTTCTTGGGAGTTACATTGTAGAGTTCGAAATTATAACATTGATCCTATATTATTTTTAGTTTGTGTCGATTGAATGATTTCAATGCTACCTATATTCTGAATGAGCCTATGAAGAATACAGTAGAGCTGATGACGCTGAGAATTAGGGTAATCAAAATCACCGACTCCTAAATCACCGGCTCCTAAATCACATTATCTTGCTTAAAAACTCAATTATTAATAATATATTTACATATTTTCTTACAGGTTATTTAAGATCTACATAGTACTGCAACGCTATACTCGTGACATGAAGCGTAATAGGAGTGCTGTTTACATTAAAAAATCGTGGAAGCGTTGCTATTTTTCAACGTATTTAATAGCAAAATTACAGAAAATGTAAATTAAATAGTCTAAATCTTGATCATTTGTCATAGTTAGAATATTATTAAAATTAAATTAATAGTTTTAATTAAAGTTTGCTTTACATGTTTTGTTTATAAGTTAAATAAATAAAAATTTAAATAATGCTCTGGTTTCCTAAATCCGCACCATAATGTAATTTCCTAAATCACACCATAATCTAACTTTTTAAATCGCAATTGCGATTTAAGGGCCCTATTTTATAACTTTTCCTTACGATATCGTTATGTTGCCGTTGCGCAGTTTTTTTATCATATAAAATATCTGATGATATCAACACTGTTGTTAAGAGTTACAAAATAAGGCAACAGGGCTGAATACT
>Ga0157363_1004292_pt1 | contig 13117 bp, 13 predicted proteins | sample AttsexASBM1_FD_111477 | JGI IMG/M metagenome (GOLD analysis project Ga0157363, IMG submission 111477) | Fungus gardens microbial communities from leaf cutter ant in Ribeirão Preto, State of São Paulo, Brazil - Atta sexdens ASBM1 | ecosystem: Host-associated > Fungi > Mycelium > Unclassified ...
CTTCACCTTTTTTGGCAGGAAGGAGAGAAAGTCTTACCGCTCAGTGATAAGACGCTCCTTGGCCAACAATTAATAGACGAGATTGTCAGCCGTTATGATGAAAAAAATCGACGTTAAAATTCTTGATGCGCGCGTGGGTAATGAATTCCCACTGCCGACTTATGCAACCTCGGGTTCCGCAGGTCTCGACCTGCGCGCCTGCCTTGATGGCGCACTGGAGATTACCCCAGGCATGACCACGCTGGTGCCAACCGGCTTAGCGATTCACATTGCTGACCCTTCGCTGGCAGCAGTGATTTTGCCGCGTTCTGGCTTGGGCCATAAGCACGGCATCGTGCTGGGCAACCTGGTGGGCTTAATCGACTCCGATTATCAGGGCCAGTTAATGGTTTCCGTGTGGAACCGTGGTCAGGAGAGCTTCACGCTGCAGCCGGGGGATCGTCTGGCACAGCTGGTCTTCGTGCCGGTGGTACAGGCAGAATTTAACCTGGTTGAAGATTTTGATACCAGCGATCGCGGCGCGGGTGGCTTTGGCCACTCTGGTCGTCAGTAATACGCGACACTTTTCGCTTAGCCATCTTTTTATTTCTCATCTGCCACAGGTCACCCAGTCAGTGGCAGATGAGGCCGTATTGCCTGTTTTTGGTGAATTTCAGGGGTCTTGAAGGTCATGGCAGAAAAAAAAGTCGCGAAACGAAACCGTCGCGAAGAAATTTTGCAGGCACTGGCGCAAATGCTGGAGTCGAGCGATGGCAGTCAGCGCATCACCACCGCCAAGCTGGCAGCCAATGTCGGCGTTTCGGAAGCGGCACTGTATCGTCACTTCCCTAGCAAAACGCGTATGTTCGATAGCCTTATCGAGTTTATTGAAGACAGTCTGATTACCCGCATCAATCTTATCCTGAAAGATGAAAAAGAGACCCATGCACGTCTGCGTTTGATTGTGCAGCTGGTTCTGGGATTTGGTGAGCGTAATCCAGGGCTGACGCGTATTTTGACAGGTCACGCGTTGATGTTTGAGCAGGATCGCCTACAAGGGCGTATTAACCAACTGTTCGAACGCATCGAGGTGCAACTGCGTCAGGTGATGCGTGAGAAAAAAATGCGTGATGGTGAAGGTTTTCAGACAGATGAAACGCTGCTGGCCAGCCAACTTCTGGCATTTTGCGAGGGGTTACTGTCGCGTTATGTGCGTTCTGAATTTCGCTTTCGCCCAACAGCGGATTTTGACACCCGCTGGCCGCTGATTGCTGCCCAGTTGGTGTAATACATAACGTAGCGGCGCAAAAAAAATGGCGCCGCTACGCTTCAGTACAAAGCGAAAACCTTAAATGCCGTACTCTTTACGATACGCCCGTACTTTTGCCAGATGGTCTGCCATCTCTGGCTTCTCTTCCAGGTAATCAATCAACTCAGCCAACGTAATAATTGCGGTGACTTTGCACTGATAATCGCGCTCTACTTCCTGAATCGCGGAAATATCACCACGACCACGCTCCTGACGGTCCAGTGAAATCATCACACCCGCCAGGGTCGCATTGTGCGCGCTGATGATATCCATCGATTCACGAATCGCGGTGCCCGCCGTGATCACATCATCCACCAGCATCACTTTACCCTGCAGTGGACTGCCCACCAGCAAGCCACCCTCTCCGTGATCCTTGGCTTCTTTGCGGTTAAAGCAGTAAGGCACGTCACGGTCGTGATGATCGGCCAATGCCACTGCGGTCGTAGTCGCGATGGGAATACCTTTATAAGCAGGACCGAACAGCAGATCAAAATCAACGCCGCCATCCACCAGCGCTTGCGCGTAGAAGCGTCCTAGCAGCGCTAAATCGCGCCCTGTGTTAAACAAACCAGCGTTAAAGAAATAGGGGCTTTTACGACCTGATTTCAGGGTAAACTCGCCAAACTTCAGCACGCCTTTGTTCAAGGCGAATTCAATAAACTGACGTTGCCAGGCTTTCATTTATCACTCCTCAAATAAAGAAAAGGCGACTCTGTGGTCGCCTGTTAAATCAATTTGCTAACGCTGCTTTTTGCGCCTGAATCAACTGCTCGATGCCGCCTCTTGCCAGCGCCAACAGTTGCAGCAACTCTTCATGGCTGAACGGTTCGCCTTCGGCGGTGCCCTGCACTTCAATCATGCGGCCATCTTCCGTCATCACCACGTTCATATCGGTTTCAGCTGTAGAATCCTCTACATACTCCAGATCGCATAACGCTTCACCGCCAACAATGCCTACCGAAATAGCAGCAACCATGCCTTTCAGTGGACTGGCCTTCAGTTTGCCGGCTGCCACCAGCGCATTCAGCGCATCGGCCAACGCGACACAGGCACCAGTAATAGAGGCGGTACGCGTGCCGCCATCGGCCTGAATCACGTCGCAATCTAGTGTGATAGTGAATTCACCTAACGCCTCTAAATCCACGGCAGCGCGCAGCGAGCGAGCAATCAAACGCTGAATTTCGAGTGTACGTCCGCCTTGCTTACCTTTGGCGGCTTCACGCGCCATACGGCTATGAGTTGAACGCGGCAGCATGCCATATTCAGCGGTAACCCAGCCCTGACCTTTACCCTTAAGAAAGCGCGGCACACCTTCTTCAACGGTGGCAGTACACAGCACTTTGGTTTCGCCGAACTCCACGAGAACAGATCCTTCAGCGTGTTTGGTGTAGTGACGAGTGATGGTGACGGGACGCACATCAGATGCGTTACGGCCTGCTGGACGCATGGTTTCTCTCCGGCTTGCTTAGGTTTGGCTGCGCATTATACGGACTTCATGCGCGGCTGTCCTGCCCACATGCGCCACAATCCCGGATGAAATTTCGCCGCAGCTGTGGCTAAATGCGCCCTTTCCTCACATAAAAAGACACATGATGACAGCGATACTCCATTTCCTGTTGGCGTTGGTGGTGATCTTCGCCCTTGCGCTATTGGTCAGCCATGACCGCAAACGGATTCGTCCACGTTTTATTATTCAATTATTAATTGTCGAGGCCGCGCTCGGCTGGTTCTTTCTGCACTCTGCTGGCGGTCAGGCGGTCGTGACCGCCGTCGGCGGTTTCTTCGAAACCTTATTAACCTTCGCAGCACAAGGCACCGACTTTGTCTTCGGTAACATGGCACAACAGGGGCTGGCCTTTATTTTCCTCGGCGTGCTCTGCCCTATTGTGTTCATCTCGGCACTGATCGGCATTTTGCAGCACTGGCGCATTCTGCCACTGCTGATTCGTCTGGTCGGCACATTGTTGTCGAAGGTGAATGGCATGGGCAAACTGGAGTCGTTTAACGCCGTCAGTACCTTGATTCTTGGCCAATCGGAAAACTTCATCGCTTATAAAGGGATTCTCGGCGATATCTCCGCGCCCCGCATGTACACCATGGCTGCGACGGCGATGTCCACGGTCTCGCTGTCGATTGTCGGCGCCTATATGTCGATGATTGATGCGAAATATGTGGTTGCTGCGCTGCTACTTAATATGTTCAGCACCTTTATCATCTTGTCGATCATCAACCCAACACGCCCGGAAAATGAAGAGCAGATTGCACTGGATAAGCTGCATGAGGATCAGAGCTTCTTTGAGATGCTGGGCGAATATATTTTGGCCGGTTTTAAAGTGGCGATGATCATTCTGGCGATGCTGGTTGGCTTTATCGCGTTGATCGCCGCCATTAATGCCCTGTTTGCTGCGGTGTTTGGCTATAGCTTCCAGCAGCTGCTCGGCTATGTGTTTTATCCCTTCGCGTGGCTGATTGGTATTCCTTCCGCCGATGCATTGCAGGCGGCAAGCATCATGGCCACCAAACTGGTTGCCAATGAATTTGTCGCCATGATCGAGCTGAAAAAGGTGGCAGCAGAAATGACACCGCGTGGACTGGGTATTTTGTCCGTGTTTCTGGTGTCGTTCGCTAACTTCGCCTCAATCGGTATTGTCGCAGGGGCGATTAAAGGGCTGAATGAGCGCCAAGGCAACGTGGTTTCACGCTTTGGCTGGAAGCTGGTGTATGGCTCGACGCTGGTGAGCCTGCTATCAGCGGCGTTTGCAGGTCTGTTTATTTAACACGGCCAGGGCGCACGTCATTCAGTGCGCCCTTCATATTTCTAGAACGCCACACACACCAAAGCATCCACACGCATCACAGAATCCTGTTCGAAACGTTTTTTATAGATGTCACGCAATGCATTGATACTGTCAGAACTGGCGCGATCCGGCTGATGGATCAACATTAACGCTTTGCTGTTTTCTCGTGCCAGCTTCCCGTCATTACCCAGCCACTGGCCTTTACCCTCATACACCGAAAGCCCATCTTTAAACTTGGGTGTCACATCCATATCGACAAATTGCTGCCATTCGCTGCTGCTCACCGTGCCGCCTTTCGGTTTGTTCATACCAAACCACAACGTGGTTTGCATCATGATGTCTCCTGAACCGCATACGGCAACAGGAGCGGTGTTGGGGGGAATCTGTTCACGGGTTTCAGAAGGTGCCTGGCATCCGGCCAGAAAGAGAACGAGAACCAGCGGCATCGCCAATTTATTCAACATCATAGCCTCAGACGTTTTAAGTATCACAAAGAACATCATAGGGGGTGAACAGTGGATTCGTCATCCTTTTCACTGAAAGCGGCAGATGACATAAGCGGATTGCGCTTATGCCTATCATGGTTCCACTCCCATCACTATAATGCGGATAACATTCCTGAAAATGAGTACAAGCTTATGATCCGCAGCATGACCGCCTACGCCCGCCGCGAAGCCAAAGGCCACTGGGGCAGCGCCGCCTGGGAACTCCGTTCGGTGAACCAACGCTATCTGGAAACCTACATCCGCCTGCCGGAGCAGTTTCGCAGCCTGGAACCCATGATCCGTGAGCGTATTCGCAATCGCCTGACGCGCGGAAAAATTGAGTGCAATCTGCGATTTGACGCGGATCCCTCTGCACAAGGTGAACTGCAACTGAATGAAGCGCTTGCCAAGCAATTAGTACGGGCTGCCAACTGGGTGAAATTGCAAACCGATGAAGGTGCGATCAATCCGCTGGATATTCTGCGTTGGCCTGGCGTGATGTCAGCACAAGAACAGGATCTTGATGCTATCAATACCGAACTGCTGGCCGCATTGGATGGCGCACTTGATGACTTCATCGTAGCGCGTGAAAGTGAAGGCACCGCGCTTAAATCTCTGATCGAACAGCGCCTGGAAGGCGTCTCGCTCGAAGTGAGCAAAGTGCGCGCGCAAATGCCGGAAGTATTGAAGTGGCAGCGTGAGCGTTTGATGACCAAGCTGGAAGAAGCTGAAGTTCAGTTGGAGAACAATCGCCTGGAACAAGAACTGGTGATGATGGCGCAGCGCATTGATGTGGCAGAAGAACTCGATCGGCTTGATGCTCACGTTAAAGAGACTTACAGCATTCTGAAAAAGAAAGAAGCGGTCGGTCGTCGCCTCGACTTTATGATGCAAGAGTTCAACCGCGAATCGAATACGCTGGCATCGAAGTCTATCAATGCAGATATCACCGCTTCTGCGATTGAGTTGAAAGTATTGATTGAGCAGATGCGCGAACAGATTCAGAACATCGAGTAGCGCGTTAACTCTCCTGTTTTTTCAGGCCCGGTTAACCGGGCCATTTCGATACCGCAGCATGACTTTCGCGCCTCGTTTACCGTCTAGACCAATTTTCTATCTTTGCAATGTAAAGATTGTGAAAGCTTTGATGATTATGCGTGTCAATTACTGACCAAAGATGACTAAGAGCGCACACCATTAACTATCACCTCAATCAACTATCCATCTGTTAATAATAGATAATTTATTTCTTAGCACGCGTATCTCATACGGAAAACGCTGACCTCAATGAAACCTCTCAATCTTAAAGATTGCAGAGTTTACGTTTCTTTGAGGGCACTATTTGCTAATCTACTGGTCGTAATTAACACAGTCGTACCGCCAGGAATTCATGGACACCCTTCTTTGCGCGATACATTCACTCTTTCCCTGAAGGCGTTATGAAGAAAAACGGGCAGTTCTGTTCAAAACTTTTGCATCCCCGCTACTGGTTTACCTGGTTTGGACTGGGTGTGCTTTGGCTGCTGGTGCAACTCCCTTACCCCATTTTAATTCGGCTTGGCGCGTCTGCCGGCAAGCTGTCACGTCACTTCCTTAAACGTCGTGAGCGTATCACCCGTCGCAACATTGAGCTTTGCTTCCCGCATATTAATGAGGAAGACAAAGAGGTGCTGATTGCAGGCAACTTTGAATCACTGGGCATGGCGCTGGCGGAAACCGGCATTGCCTGGTTCTGGTCTGATGCGCGTGTGCGCCGCTTTTTCCGGGTTGAAGGGCTTCACAACTTGCAAAATGCCCAGCAGAACCACCGCGGCGTAATGGCGATTGGCGTGCATTTTATGTCGCTGGAACTGGGTGGCCGTATTACTGGACTCTGTCAGCCGATGATGGCGATGTACCGTCCGCATAACAATCAGGCGATGGAGTGGGCGCAGACGAAAGGCCGTATGCGTTCCAACAAGGCGATGATTGATCGCCGCGATCTACGTGGCATGGTGCAGGCGCTGAAACAGGGCGAAGCGGTGTGGTTTGCACCAGATCAGGATTATGGCCCAAAAGGCAGTGTGTTCGCCCCGCTGTTTGCCGTCGAGAAAGCCGCAACCACGAACGGAACTTACGTGTTGTCGCGTTTGGCTAAGCCAGCCATGCTGACCATTGTGCTGATTCGTAATAGCGATAAGAGCGGTTACCAGCTGATTATTCAGCCGGAGCTGCAAAATTATCCTTATGAAGATGAAGCAGCTGCGGCGGCTTACATGAACAAAGTCATTGAGAAAGAGATCCTGCGTGCGCCAGAGCAGTATCTCTGGCTGCACCGTCGTTTTAAAACTCGCCCACCAGGTGAAGCTTCACTTTACGTGTAATCTATTGATGCAGCAGGCACTCGCCTGCTGCTCCTTTTTGCCGCTCACATTTCCCAACCATTCTTAACGAAAAACAGGTTTGTCAAAATTTGCACAGACTCATGTAATGGTCTGCTCTCTCCTATTCTGATCAAAAACATGACTCTGCAATTGACGACCAAACGGCTGACGCTTGCCGTTGCTATTGCCCTGCTGGCTGGCTGCGCCAACCCACATGGCTTACATACCAGTAATAAACTCCTCGATGCTAACTCGCTTCAGGCCAACCAATCGTTAAAAAATGCCCACTTCAGTGCGGCCAACTGGCCTAAAAGTGACTGGTGGCGGAGCTTTAACGATGCCCAACTGGACCAATTGATTGCTGACGCGATGCAATCCAGCCCTGACTTACAGATCGTCAACGCACAAGCAGATAAAGCGAATGCGCAGGTGATTGCTGCTGATGCTGAGCGTTACCCAGACGTTGACCTCAATGCCGGGATCACACGTTCGCGCATCGCGAAGGTGGACGACCCACTGCTGCAAGGCAAAACCTACAGCACGCTGCGCACCGCCAACATTGGAATGAGCTATACCTTCGATTTATGGGGCGGAAAAAAAGATGCGGCCGAAGCCGCAATTGGCCAGGCCCGTGCAAGCGAATTGGATCGCCAAGCCAGCCAACTTACCCTCGCTGCGAACGTAACTCGCGCATGGAACAACCTTAATCTGGCTTGGTCCAACGCTGAGTTGGCTAAACAGAATGCCGATCGGTCTGATGGCATCGCTAAAATCCAGCAACAGTACGTCAGTGCTGGATTGACGTCGGACTATCAATACAAGCAGGCGCTGTCAGAGCAGAAAACTGCCGAGGCCAGCCTGACCGAAGCTAAGCAGAGCGTCACTGATGCGGGAATCCAGCTATCAACGCTGATTGGCAAAGGGCCCGATTATTGGCGCCAGCTAAAGCCAGCGAAAATGAACGTACCGGTCGCCGCAACGCTACCAGGCACTATTCCTGCAGAGTTGCTTGGGCGCCGTCCCGATGTGGTCGCTGCTCGCTGGCGTGTTGAAGCGGCCTCGAAGCAAATTGCCGCAACCAAAACCGAGTTCTATCCCAATATTAACCTTGTGGCAGAAGCAGGAACGCGTTCGCTGCTAGGGGATGCTTTCTTCGGCGCACCGAGTCGCTTCTTTAACGTTGGCCCAAGCCTGTCACTGCCCATTTTTGATGCCGGTAAACGACGCGCAGACCTGGCGGAGAGCGATGCTAACTGGGATTTAGCTGTGGCGCAGTACAACAAGCTGCTGATCGGTTCATTGGGCAACATCAGCGATACCATCACGCAACTGCAGTCCATTCAGGATCAGTTAGCCCAGCAACAGAGTGCTAACCAATTGATTCACAGCGCATGGGATGATTTACACCGTGAATATGCTGCGGGACTTCGCCCTTATCTTGATGTCCTGACCATCCAGAATCAGCTCATTGAATCCGATCAAAAACTGGTGGCTCTGCAGGCACAGCAAGTCAATCTGGCGGTCGTGCTGATTGAAGATTTGGGCGGCGGATTCCAAGGCAGTACGCCAGCCCAAAAGGGATAAATGCACAGCGCGCAGCCGTGATGGCTAAACAAGAGTCCGCAATATTGCGGACTCTTGCGACAGGCAGGAAAGGCCTTTTAGCGGGAAACCTCACTCACACCACATTTCCATCAGCGTGCCATTTGCAGCAGGCTGGCCTTCAGATAAGGTAAAAATGTTTCGGGCGTGTGTTGCACACCGCCCTATCATGTTGCCGCCTACTATCGTCGGCTTATCTGCTCAACTGGAGGTTCCATGCTGCCATCTCAGACAGTCACGCTAACCATCCCACGTAACTGGTTAGATTTATATGAAACCATCTGGAAACCTGAATGCTTTGCGAAATGGGCTAGCGGGTTAAGTGCCAGCACCCTTACGCAAGAGGGTAACTACTGGAAAGCGAAAGGGCCTGATGGCGCAGTGAAAATCCGTTTTACAGCCCATAACCCGTTTGGTGTGATGGATCACTGGATTGATACCGGTATCGGTAAAGAGATTTATATGCCAATGCGGGTGATTGCCAACGAACAGGGTGCAGAGGTTGTCATGGTCGTTTATCGCCAGCCCTTGATGTCTGATGAAAAATTTGCACAGGATGTCGCGTGGGTTAAGCGAGACCTCGATCAACTCCTTCATCTATTAACTCATTAGAATCAATGCATTATAAAATCATTGGTGTTTCAAATTACGCTGGCTGTAATCTCTAAAAAAATCCATTTTTTTCACTCAGCAGCGTTTAACTGTTCTTGGGAAATTATTACTGTCTCCCTCGCTAATCACCAGTCTGGCTAAAGTCTCCTCACCAGGAAAATTCCTGGTGAGGGTGAGATAAGTTTCTCTGACACCCTCTGATTTATCGATGTTTTTATGCGCCCGCACAATTGGCTCACTGGTTTTCATATCCAAATGTAGAAAAACACTAATAAATAATAAATCAGACGCTTTATCAATTCTGATGCAAATTCTGAAACCATTTATTCCTGCTGTGTATTTATAGGAGTTTTCTTATGGTGTTAATTTAATTAAAACACGGTATAACTCATTCACACACAGCAACACACAATAATAACAACAGCAGGGAAATAACATGGATCGCTCAACCTATCCTTTGTTGTCAGAAAAAGAATTTGTTGAGATTGCCAGGAGGATGCTGGCCGGGGAATATAATAACTCAAAGGGATTTTATAATGATCTTGCGGCTCTCCTTCGCACAGGAGGAGATACCGCTAAGACAAACAAACGATTATACACCAGGGTCATTTTGTTACATTCAGAGCATCATTTAATTGAATGCATCTTTACGTGGCAATATCTGAAAGGTATTTCAGGGCTGCGTCAGGAAATGCTGCATTGATGTGATGTGTACTCTGGGCTTTAGCCTGGATAAACCCTCAATTGTACTGGTACATATACCATAACGAGCAGAATATGACGATAAAAGAAAAAAATTTGGCCAGTGCCAAATGGTCAATTTTGTCATCGATTAAAATCGTCGGCATTGGTGTTTTACAGCTTTCACTTCTGGCTCAAATACTTCAGGCAAACGAGTTAGATTTACTCGCGATTGCCATCATTATTTTATTGGTTATTGATACCCTGGCCGATCGTGGATTTGGCAACGCGGCAATAAGAAATAAAAACCTGAATAACAGTGAACTCTCCATTCTATACTGGGGAAATGTACTCAGTGGAATAACGATATTCGCCGCACTGTTTATTGGAAGCGACCTTTACAGCCGAATAATGAATCAACCGGAAATGGCAATTATGCTGGAAATGATTTCGGTGATTTTCATTATTATTCCACAGGGGCAACACTACCGGGCCATATTGCAGCGGGAAAAACAATTTTCACGCATTGCCTTCACTGAGACGTCATCAGTTCTGGTAGGCCTGGGTATTACGCTGTTTACTGTCTGGTTGACCCCTTCAGTGCTTTGCGCCATCTGGGGATACCTTGCCATGGTCTCTATCAGAATGCTGGTTTATTGCTACTACGGTCGTTCCTGGTTCCAACCAGAGTACCGTTTTAGCCTGAAAAGTTTCGCCAATGTGCGAGCAAAAAACTGATAATAAAAACAAGTCTGTATGGTGGGCTCTGGGCATCTGAAAAGATGCGTTCGCGTGCTGGTCGCCAGCACGCTTTTTTCTTTTTTACTAAGTAAACACTTTAGCCGCCACGCCGATTGCCATCCCTTCCCTTTTCACATCACATTTTTTTATGCAAATCTGCATACCACTGCTGATTTATCCCGCCTGCTAAGACTGTTAGCATGATCGTCATCAAAATGGCTAATCCGATGGCGTCATATTTAGAAAAACTCAGTGGTCTAGACTCTGGGAAATCTTTAGGCTTGCCGCCAATCTTCTGGAGTGCTCTATGTTATTAACCGTTCTCTATATTATTGGCATCACCGCCGAAGCCATGACCGGCGCGCTGGCGGCAGGGCGTCGTAAAATGGATCTGTTTGGTGTGATTATCATCGCCTCGGTCACCGCTATCGGCGGCGGATCCGTGCGAGACATTTTGCTCGGGCATTATCCACTCAGTTGGGTGAAGAACCCGGAATACATCATGATTGTGGCGGCAGCAGCTGTGGTCACCACCTTCGTCGCCCCACTGATGAACCATTTGCGCAAAGTGTTTCTGGTGCTGGACGCGCTTGGTCTGGTGGTGTTTTCAATTATTGGTGCCCAGGTCGCGCTTGATGCCGGACACGCTCCGATCATCGCGGCGATTGCTGCCGTGATCACCGGCGTGTTTGGCGGCGTGCTACGCGATATGTTCTGTAACCGCATTCCGCTGGTGTTTCAGAAAGAGCTCTATGCGGGCATCGCCTTTGCCTCTGGCTGGCTCTATATCTTGCTACTGAAAACCCCACTGCCCAATGAAGCCGTAGTGATTATCACATTACTCTTCGGTTTCTTTGCCCGTTTGCTGGCGTTGCGCTTCCGCCTTGGGTTGCCCATCTTCAATTATCCCCATCCCGAGCACTGATTGAGCAGCAGGAATATCCTGCTGCTGCAAAAAAAGTATCAGCTGCCGTAACTCGCTATCTTGCAGCATAGCCACAATGCGTTGCGCTAACACAGAGCCAATGCCAGGCAATTGCTGCCAATCCTCTGCAGTGCGGTCCAGCAAAGGCGACCACTCAGTATCAGGTAACGATTGCAATGCCGCACGGGGTAGCGGTAAACCAAGCGCACTGACCCAGCGACGCAGAGGCTGCTGGCGAGCCAGGGTAAAACGTTGCCAGATATGCTGTGCGCGCTGAAGGGAAATGCCGTCGGTTTGCGCGATTTGTGCCGGCGTGAGCGTGACCCAGGAAAAGAGATGGGTGATTGCGCCACTATCGAGTAAGCGTTGCCAACTACTGCGCTGCATACCCGGAATATCCAGCACCGCCTTCTGACTAAGCCAGCTAAGTCGAGATAAAAATTGCAGACGACACTCGACGCTGAAAGTCAGGCATGTCTGAGCATCATAGGCATTCTGCTGAGGTGAGGTAGGGTAATCACGCTGTGCAACACGCCATATCACCCGCTCCAGCCGTGGGATGCCCTGACCGGCCAGCGCCAGAGTGATCTGGTCACCGGCAATCACATCTCGCTCCCGCCAACGGCGCAGTGAGCCGATATTCACCCGACGTACCGTTTTGTCATCTAACTGCACCGGGAGCACATTCAGCACCACCGCGATTTTCCCCGTCCGGCCAACGTTGAAATCCACCGATAGCACCTCAGTGCTCACCTCAACAGGCTGATACTTCCACGCCGCTGACCAACTGCCCTGCCCAGGCAGCCAGTCACGCCCGTCGCGCATTGGCGATTGGTGAATGACCACGCCATCAGTAACAAACGGCAACGCTGTATGAAACCAACGATCGCGCCATACGGCGGCCTCTTCTTCATTGTTGACCTGGCGACTCCAGTGTTGCGCTAAGCTCATTCCCCAATTTGATAACTGCTCCAGGCGTTCTGTCATCTGCTCGGGGCCATCGGGCCATGACCAAATAAAGAGGCCGAGCTGTGACAACAACGCTGAGGCTTCATGGCGCATCATCGCACCCGCAACTTGCGCCCGTGCATTTTTGCCACCGTCACGCGCCTGTTGATGATCGGTCATTTGCAGGAACAATTCGCCTTGCAACACGACGTCATCAAGATCAGTCTCGATGCGCAACGGGATAGCCGGAATGTGTGAGGCTTTAGCCAGCCACTCCTCCCCACGCAAACCATCACCACGACTGATCAAAGACACCAACTTACCTTGCCGATACACCAGAGTGACTGCCACCCCATCAACCTTGGGTTGTATCCAAAGCGGCGCTTTATCCTGCATCCAGTAAGCCACAGCACGTTTATCGCGTAGCTTGCGGACGCCAGTGTGCGCAACCGGATGACGTGTTGTACCGTCCGTTTTCAGCTGAGGCTCATCCTCTGAGCGGTCAGGTGTGAAGCAGCGCTGCCAATGCTGTAGTCGCTGTTGCAGGCTATCGTAATCGGCATCGCTAACCAGATTGGTGCCCTGTCGGTAATAGGCATCATCCCAATGGCGTAGCTGGCTTTGTAGCTTCACTATCTCTTGCTCAGCCCGCACGGGGGCCCAACTGGGACACA
>Ga0157363_1004293_pt1 | contig 13116 bp, 6 predicted proteins | sample AttsexASBM1_FD_111477 | JGI IMG/M metagenome (GOLD analysis project Ga0157363, IMG submission 111477) | Fungus gardens microbial communities from leaf cutter ant in Ribeirão Preto, State of São Paulo, Brazil - Atta sexdens ASBM1 | ecosystem: Host-associated > Fungi > Mycelium > Unclassified ...
GAGAGAGAGAGAGAGAGAGAGAGAGAGAGAGAGAGAACATATATTAACGTCTACATTGTGGTTCAACAAATGCCAACGGCAATATCGTGAGCTCGAACAGTTACGGTCGCACATTCTTTACATCGTGTATGCGTTTGAGCGTGCATTACGGATCTACCGGCTCGTTATAATGTCTGTGTTTTAAAAGCTCGATAGATCCATTAACGCATACTAATTTATTTTCGAGCTTCTATTTCCTGGAATAAATGACACCGCGCTGATAGGCGTCCTCGCGACGAGTTATCAGCGCATGCAGCGACAATTATCGCCGCACACAGCAATTGTGAGCAGCGTATATTGATCTGATGCAACCTTTATAATGTCGGTGCGGGCCACTTTGCGGAATCTATTCCGGCGAATCGCGGGAGGGGCGAGAGAGAGAGAGAGAGAGAGAGAGAGAGAGAGAGAGACGGTTGAATAAATTATAGCCGAATAAACATATATGATAATGTACGCGCTCAATAGACGCAGTAATCTTCAAATTGGTAATATCGTCAGGGAATAATGGAAAAGATGGCATACCGCAAGACGAGCGGCGGTGCAGAAATGGAAGATAAAACAAGTAGTTGATTGCATCGCCGGTATAATCTTCTCGATGTAAATATAATCAGCATAGCGAGCAAATATTGCAAGCGACTCTAAATGCACTGTGCGCGTCAAGTTAAATGCAAATATCTCATAAATTATACTCGCTCGTTTTAACAAGAACGAAATATAAGCAGCACGAGCTCCTTTATCGAGTTATTCATAGATTCTTGCGCAATATAAATTTCCACGTCTGCTCGTAATCGCTGACGAATTAATTCACCGAAATTATCAACATTATTTTCATATCACTGAATATACCAGCCAAATTTTGTAGCTTATTCTGCTTATTTGGGATCACTCTGTATATTTCACGATAGCATCGAATAAGGGAAGCTCGATGCAGGTTGACAGTAATGCGGGAAAAGATCGTAAGGAGAAAAACTAGTAGCGCAAAGTAAACTCTCGTGCTTGAGATGCAAACTCGGAAGTGGTGGGTGTCTTTAAATAGTATCATTTATCGTGTTGCAGCTGGAAAGAACTAAAAGTGGAACCTTAAATGATGCCATTTATCGTCTCACAGCTGGAACGCTTACTTTGCCGCGGCATACTTTAAACAATCTACGACTGCACGCCATACGTTAGCACTTTTTTCCTTCTTAGGCAAGGGGTAATGAGAACCAATAGTAGGCTTTTCCCCGCGCTCGCGCAACGCTTTTCTTTCTTAGGAATTAAATAAATATTAGAGTCTCGATGGTTACTTCGCTGATAAATGTTAGAAGGGATAAGTTTCTTGCTGAACTGTTTTCTACGAATGTTGTTCGAGTAAATAAATAATTCAATCTATTTCACTTCAAAAATATCGTAATTTTAATAAATGATTTCTTTCCTAAAAAAGAAATACATAAAAAAAAAACTACTGCAGCTAAATCAAATTAAAAAATAAATGTCACTGAAATATATTATCTAATCTACCGTCCATTTAAAAATAACAATCGTTAAAACAACTAACTGTGCATCATAAAAATATTAAATAGACGTATCTTTTATAACTTGTATCCTTCCTAAAATAACTGATACAATTTCGTATTGATATATTCAATCTTACATTACGTGAGCGGACTGGATAATTTCATGATGAACACGACATTTATCTCAGAGTGAGTGGGCAAGGAAATTATGGCATTTATTAAGAATGGAGACAGCCGGATACGCGGGGGCGACAATAACGTAACTTCGCGAAGAGAGCAAGGTATATCAATGCAAAAACCTTCTTCTACTATGTCGGCCCGAGAATAATTCAGTGTCACGTTCCGGGTGGAGACTACCGGGAAGAGGAAGCTATATCGCGGCTATTTTACATTCTGTATTTCCCGGTTCGTTATTTATGCAAACCACCGGAATATACGATGAGAAAATGTATGTTTATGTAAATTGAGCGCACAAACGTTTACTTATGTTTCAAACGGAATCTTAATCTTTAACTCGTGTGCGCATCTTCTACTTTTTTCTCCTTTTATCTTCTCTCTCCTTCCCCCCCCTCTCTCTCTCTCTCTCTCTCTCTCGCACGTTATCCTGAATATCGACGTTTACGTCCCAGCGTTTGGTAACTAAACTACATTACGGAAGGAATTACACCGAATCGCTCCTACCTCCATTTTCGATCGATGTCGGCACGGTCACTTGGCGCTAACTGCCACTAAATATTGTTACCCGACGGCGCCGACCGACGATGTTGCATTCTGGTGTTACGATGAAGGATAATATCCGGTAAGCTATGCAACGCGGATGCTCGCTCGTTCGCTCGTTCGCTCGTTCGCTCGTTCTCCGTAGACGATAATGAATTTATTCGATTTTCGTAGCAGACGCTCATAGATATAGCTCCGTAGTATAGCTCGTGCTCGTTGCATTTATATCCATTTCTTAGCGAGAACTCGAGTAGTCGGCTACGAGCTTCTTACGCAATCCCGGCGCTTCTGTGCATAACTCACAATTAGTCTCTTCTAATGACGGCATTTTGCTAAGCACCTTACACAATGCGTCTTTATCCAGCTATCGCGCGTGAAGCGTAAAGCTTCGCAATAATGGCTGTTGTAATAACGGATTCAGTTTAGTGTATTTTACGTATACGCTGCACATCACCTTTTTTCCGTTCGAATCCCACGAATATCACTTTACATTATTATTACAAAGAAAACTCTTGAATACATTCCACGCTTCGCGTAAACAAAACGTGATTTTATGCTACAAAAACGAATTGCATCTCTACGAAGGTCCGAGACGCGCTGCACGCCAAGAGAGGATAAAGCGCGTTCTTATATCAAGTTAAAAAGTTGAGCTAGCAAAAGATATGAATTACAAGCAAGATTGTAAATGTATAGTGTTACGTAAAAAATTAAGCCGCAAAAATATAGTGACATTAACCAAATTGAAGTTTTAACAAACTATTAAGTTAGAGGGACACCGTATTTTGATGGTTTGTCAAAACATGGAATATATACAATGTTTTGTGTTGATCGGCTTAAACTCTCCGAGTATCTGTACGAAAGTTTAAGATAAATAGCGTTTATAATATCTACTTTGTAATAGGCGAGCGTACTCCGAAGCGATTAATCATTTTTCGTATATATATGTATATATGTATATATACATCGCGGTTAATCTTCTATTTAGCGGGCCCTCCGTAATTCGAACGATGTTTTTCCGCGTAATTGCGGGTAATCATTCTTGTTAGAACGGGCGCAGCGGCACCTAAGAAGAACGGAAACAAGAGGCACGAGAGCGAAATACGGTGTGAATACCTACCGTGCTTTAATCATCAGCGTTAATTAAAATAATGCTTACGAGATAATTACTTTGTGGCCAGACAAAGTGATGGACGACCACGCGGGTAACGCTATTCGTGCGGTCAACGCGTGAGTAGAAAAGAGGTGGATATAATACCGGCCGCGAGGGTATTTGGTATTCACAAATTAATCGATTAGAATTAATTGTTCCCAATTGAAATATCTCTGGTTTGCGCATGGCATTCTTTTTTTTTTCGGGCATCGCTGTGAGAAATTGTTCATTTTGGCGCAGGTTAACATTTTCCAAAACGTTCTTTGTAAAAGGCATCAATTTATCGTCGAATAAACATTAGCGTAATTGCATTATCAAAGCAAATAGTATTACCAAAAATTTACATAAATAACATAAATTTACGGTTGCAGATTTTACATATGGTAAAGCATAATTGTAATTTTTGATAATTCACATTTTTTTTATTGTTTTTATGTGCTACATCCAATAACAAAAGAGATAATGATGAATTAGATATCAAACGTCCAAGAAAATTATATAAGAGAGAAAAAAATTTATTTAGAAAATAGGTATATTTCATTAAATTACGCATAATAAAGTGATTTGCCTACCAAGTGATTTATCTCTATTTCGACTCTTTCGGATTACGTTGCAGCAATCAGATTAGTTTCGAATACATCGGTATGCAATCTCGGAATAATTTTCAAAAATAATCTCTTTCGCATTAAGTGTTAAAATGATTTTCAAATGCGCTCAATATTTATTTTAATGTTTCCATCTTGCTGCGTGCTTCTCTTTGAAACTCCGAAATGTACAGTGCAACATAGAGAGAATGGCTAGCGGCGAAATCAGGCTGACATTGTGTCGTTCACAGAAAACTTTCTCATCTCCGATGAAATGAACTTCACAACTTGCCACTAACCCTATTCTGCCGTCCATGTTTAACATTATCTCTGTTAAATTAGCATCAGATCCACCTGTGTAACATTATTTGTTACAGTCTGTTAGATTTTGATAATTGATTTAATATTGATTGGAAAGCATAACTGAGTGTCTTACGATGGAAAATTTAGCATCTCTTCGCTGTCTTATTTTGTTCTACTATAAAGTCACACTTGTATGGTTTTATTTTCGCTGTTATTTCGCTTTTATGGATAACCCAGCTGTATCCTTTTATCAGACTTGGGACTGACAACTGTAAAACTTTTAGAACAACTGACATTTCTACTTTGTATGTTTTATAAAATAAGTACATTTAAAAAGAAAATTCAGATAGATTCTACTTCAATTTAATTCATTAAGTCCCAAGTGATCCCTATCCGCTTTTCTGTTTTAAATCCTTGTAGTTTGAATCATAATTAAAATTTTTAACACGAACAAGGACTTAAAATAGAACAACGCCTAAGGGTCACCTGGGATTTAATGAGTTAATTAATTGTTATATGAAAGTCGCTTGTCGTAAATATCTAATATTGAAAATAAAAGAACAGATTTTTATTAACAAGAAAGTGAGAGAGAGAGAGAGAGAGAGAGAGAGAGAGAGAGAGAGAGAGAGAGTCCAAAGTATCATAAGTTTTTGATAAAGCTTTAGCCCATTTGTAGCATAGGTAGTCTTGGGCAAAGTACGTGAGAGAAACGAAACGGGTCTGGCTTTTCAACATTTTATAGGGAAATGGAGATAAAGTTGGCAAAGAACGTCCTTGCCTTTCATCTGTGGCTTCTTTGATGGATTTGGAGAATATTATCCCTTAACAAAAATGTTAGATTAAAAACGTAAGAACTTTCACTAATTAAAGAGTAAAGATGATAATAAAACTTAATTCTTCATTTAATTTTAAGTGAACCTTACTGTAATAGAATTTTAAGAGAGTTCAAGATTAGTTACAAAGAGATATTTAAAGTTGACTATCGAATTTTTGCTAAAGAAAAATGGACTCCAAATTAGTTGAAGAATCCGTCGATGAAAAGTTAAAGGAAGCGTACAGTATGCTGTACATGTTAATCGTTCATTAAATTCATCTTTGAAAATTAAAAATTTAAACTAAAAATCTATTACGCTATATTGTATTAATTTATTACAATATTACTATTGAAACACTTTAATTTAAACAATTTCATGATATTTACAATATCATTGATTACACAGAAATAAATTAGGAGTCTCATGCGTCTTTTCGATATATCTCATACGATTAGTTGAAACGTAATCAAGCTAAGATTCTTTCCAAAAGTTGGTGCTCGTAATCAAACTTTTCTCAGTAAATGAAAATTGGACAAAACAACTTTATCTGTGTCTGCTCGAGTGCAATTTTATTATCTCCTCGAATTCACAATAAAAACACATTTATCTGCTGTTGTGAACTGTCGCATCGTAAACAATCGCCACGTAGATTACAGATTTTACGCGACGACTTCAGGCTTTTTCCATCGAAGCCTTGATTTATTGCATTACACTTGGTACTGACGCTTACACTACCGCCAGCCCCTTCAGGCAACTCAGGCTGAGTTTTATTTACTTTTAGCGAATCGATCGACCGCGGGGGTAAGAGCAAGAGGAGAGACTAGGTGGTTGCTGTGCGCCAACCCCCGGCGATGCGAGCTTACGTGGTCCCGGTAACTCCGGGTAGCCTGGCCTTTCCTCTAACGTTATATCATCGCCTACTTTCCTTTAACCGTGAATTTACGTCGACAGATCGGCCCGAGGATCGGCACGATTCTCTCTCGCCGTAATGTTTTACGAATCGACACATATAAAAACACATGTACGAAATATTGCGCAAATCGATCGAATTTCTTACAGTCGTACTTCCCGTTATATTTCGAAATTCAAGGTCTTCAATGTGAATAAAAGATGAAATGTTTCTTTCATATAGCTTTTATGTCAATATAAATTTGCGATTTCTTGATTTAGCATTAGATAATATATTTTTATATATTAGATATATTAGATATTTTTGTAAAACTGTTTCGTATTATATTATTTTCGAAACACGTTTCGAAGAGTGGTCTAACAAGTTCGAGTGAGAATTTGCATATATTCGAGATATATATTCAAGCTAGAATGTCATCCATGATACCTGTTGGCTCTCGTTATTTCACGACACGACAAGAGAACATTTCTCGCTCAGACTCGAATACGAAATGTCGTCTAAGAACTGAAGAGTAATCTAAAATAAATTTTAAAGTATTCAAACTAAATTCATTACAATCATTTGCAGTCTGAAACATATCTAAGAATCCGTAGCTCAATTATAATAAGTTAATCAAAGGTCCGTTCCTTGGTTGTGTCATTCGTAGAAGAAGGCGAGATTTATCCGCAATTATCCAACAAGATCGAATAAATCATATCTATACTAGTACAATCAGTTAATTTGAATTAATAATCATAGAATAATATATATATAAGTTTTAGAACATACATATTACTTTTTTAATACAAAGAAATTTAAATGTCCCAAACTCTTGCGAAGAAGTCTACTTTTGAAAAAAAAAGTCATCTTCAACTTTGCATATTCGCGAACCAGAAAGGGAAATTGATCAGAACTTTTGTTTGCAATTGAATCGGCTTCAGCCGTAAGTATTAACTTTGGCGAGAGTTCCAGATAACTCTCGAAGAATTCTACCGATAATCCTTCTTATGACTGAAATTGATCTTGATACAAAGGAAAACGCGATTGCCAATTTTCGTATAATGTAGATGTGAATTCAGATGACACAGATTCCTATTTTTTGTCTTTTATATCACTGAAACGTTTTAAAAAAACCGTATGAATAATTTTTTTTTAAATATTTATCGCCATCAAAAATGAACCGGGATCATATTGTGACATACCAATTGTGTGAAATATAAAAAAAAACGGGGTGTTAATACAAATACGTGCGAGATTTTGTTTCCATCAGTAAATAGCGATAACGGAATATATCGATTGTTTCATTTATCTGCTAGTACACGAGGTAATTTAGTCCGAAGAGAATTAACAAAAATGAAAGCGTAAATGTTGTTAATGTCACAGAGCTATAGTGTATACTGGTGCGGCAACAACTATGCTCTGACGATTATACGATCTGAATTATTCACAATACAATCCGAGCGTAATTCGATCATATGCTGTACGTTTTATCAAGAATTAATTTTCATTCGGAGAACCATAATTAATAGCAATCTGTTAATAATGAGCAACAATAGGGAGAAAATAGTACTGTGTTGGACGGAATACAAGCAGCTTTATTGATCATCATTGACAATGGTTAAATAGAAGGAGAGTTACGTTCATAGGATTGGGATAATGTGCTAAATCACATACGAGAAAGTCAAGCGATTTAATTTAGATGAATGCCGTACATATTCACATATGGCATTCATCTAAATTAAATTGTCCAGCATGTTATTGCGTCAGTTAAATATAACAATAAAATTGGTAGAACCTGGCAATGCTGAGAATGCATTTAATATCACGTTAATAAAATCGCGTTAAATATTTAATATACAGGTTAAATTAATTTTTCTCGATTTGGATTTCTCTATATTTATAATTTGTGTACAAGATGATATTACATTACGTGTCACGAAAATTCCAAAGTGACAAGAGCAATCAAACGTTTTATTGCAAACGAACGGTGATATTAAACTAAGATTTCTATGAGATCTGTACACCTTTCTCTCTTCCTAAGTAATCTCTGTTATTCTTCCGTCCAAGTGTTTTTCTAACGCATTTTCATCTGCCGGCAGATTGGTACGACGGATTCGTTGCTGTACGAATATTAAATCTCTATCCGTCCTCCCTCACCGACTGTCTAAATTAAAATTCCATCTTGTCGCACCTACGCGCTCGCGACTTCAACGAAACTCTCGTAATCTGGTGTCTTGCAAAACTCTAGAATTTTTTTCTCTCGATGAACGTTGAAAGGGAAGATGAACCCTTCCTACGTGGCTTCGTTATCGAACTTATAAAACCTTAGAGATTGAAGTTGTCCTCCCTTCCCTCCCCGTACTATTAAATGGAATTAACCTTCCCAGTGAGAATCTTAAGATTCCGATTGCTCTAACTTCGCGCGTACTATCGTAGAACTTTGCCGCGGAACTCATTGCTGCATTCAATCCGCAATTTAGATTTCTCATTAAACGTTGAAAATCGCCGATAGATGCACGCGAGTTAACCGTAGACTCGATCCTAGATCCGAGCTTGCGCATCGACTTAATTATTAGGGGCTGTTAGCTTATCGTGTAACGTACACATACATAAAGTACATAGAAAGTGTATATAAATGACATAGGACGCGTGGCCGAGCTGCCGCTGTAATCGTTAGTCACAATCCTGACAGGTACGGACGCTCTGACATATTTGAACTCGATTTTTGATTAAAATTTGATGAAAAACTCGATTTAATCGCATTCAATTTTTCGATTAAATATTTCAAAAAGCAAATCTGATATTATATCTTTATCTCTATTACACAAATGTAAATTTTTCAGCAATGACTGTGCAATGATGTCAACATTGATATCAAATCTTGCATATATAATAACTGTGGAATTAATTAGCGATATTATCTGTTATAAAGCCGCTTAAATGCAAACAGTCAAATAATGGGATTGTTTAACACTCCTTTAAGAAAGAAAGGGCCACAACAAGAATGTTTCGCGTATAAACGATCCAGAAAAGCTATAAGACTGTTAATAAATTCTGCTTAAGTTTGCGAAAGCTAATCGATTTCATACTGTAAATTTATAGGATCCCAAGCTGTTGCTCAAATATTTCTTTACCAGGGAGCAATGAAGGCAGTAAATGTCCGGCCGATACGATCTATACATCCACGCTTTCAGTAACAAACACGAACACTAGAATATAAAGACATTAACCTGGGAACGCTCGCGCTATGAGCTCTCTGTGCACATATTAGAAACTATTTTCGTGCAACATAGCGGTGTACCGAATATTACGTTATATTCTCTTAGTTACCTTTATTCCCAAATATCTACACTATCTACACTATACTATGCATTATCTGTATTAAAGAATTCGTTATAAATTTATTACATATTTACATTCTATCATTAATATATACATTTTATCATAGTTAAAAATTGAATGGATATTTCTATTAACGCGTTAATTTTTCAAAATTTTACATTCGTCATAGTTGAATAATGGAATTAAAATTGATATTATAAATAATTGATACTACGAATGAGACATTGTATCCATAAGTGTAAATATTTATTTGTCACATCATTGAACATATAATATTCTAATAAAATTAGCCTGTATCCGCTTTAGGACTAAATCTTATATCGAATAATAAAGTCAATTCGGCAAATATGATGAAATTTAAATTTGAAACTTGAGTTCGAAATTTTATATTCGACATGAATTGAATTTATTTCTTGTATATTTTTCCTATTTATTTATCCTATATTTAGTCTTTTTTACTTAATGTACACATCTCTTGATACAGAAAACTGAAAATTGTCGATATATGATTTAACAAGATGTATAAAATGGAAATTAAAAAATAAAAAGATGCTTTACAATAGACATATAACGTTTCGTAGCAATTTTAATCAATCAAAATTTTGACAAATTATTTGCAAGAAAGAGCAAACATATTTATGAAATCAATAAAAGAAATATTTGAACTAGATTCGAAAGCGTTGGATCAAAATTTTATTACTGCCAACCATGATGGTCGGGCTCTAACAAAGACGGACGAGCAAAAAACTTAATCTAAACATCTACCATCTTTACGTTGATTCGTCGGTTTCTTATTTTCGCCGACATCAACAAATCCTCTTTCTCATTAATAGTACGTCGGCCATTAACTCGATCATTTATCATCGGCCGATGTGGCGATCTGGCATCTCTTGGACCTTGGTAGCGCCATATTTATACCGCGCGTATCTGTATCGATCGCGTAAATTTCTTCGGGGGTAACGGCATTTAATTTCACCGCGTGTCACTTAACCCTCCGTCTAGCGGACGGGTCCATTAGGCTCGCACCTATTTCGGGAACTACGTTCGTGTAATCAATTAGAAGAATAGCTTTCTTAACTCTACGATATTTCATGTGAATGTCGTGCGAGACATCAGAAAAATTACGTGAGAGATTCTATTCTTATATAAAATTAATACTTTACTTTTTCACGAAAAAGTTATTATAGCGACGCTGAAATATAGTATCATATTTTATAAGACAAGGATTACAAATGAAATAATGAAATTATGACAAATATCTTATTCAAGGAAAAATTGTAAGATTCAAAAAATAAATTCCCGTTCTCTCTCTAAAGGTTAATATCGTCGTATAGAAATGTATATAAAATATTGTATATAAAATTTGTATATAAAGTATTTCCGAAAAGCGTGAATCCGATATCACGGTAAGATAGGGTTAATCTCGATACGAGCGGACAAGCACACATCTCGTAAAAGATTACGTATGTAAAGATTCGCACTTTGTTCGTGTTTGATCTAGTTGCCGAAATTCTCGCGAAAAGTCTCGCGACGCAATGCTAAAATCGTATATCGCGTCAAGTGCAGAATATTGATCTCGTGAATATTTTAAGGCGTCGAACGTATACACGCGCGTATATACACGCGTGCGCGCGCGCACGCTGCGAACGCGGAAACCGTTGTCACTGGAATCCCCATAGATTATTCTGCATTGTGGCAAATGCGAGTAGCGTCGCACGCATGTGCATATGTATAATGTATACATGTGACTAACGTTTACATGTTTTAGATTTAGCGGGATCAAAAGTGAGTTCTCACGTAGATACTCACGTTTAATTATGAAACGAGATGCTAAATTTACTTGGAAGAATAATAGCCGTATGCGTACGATAGCCGTATAATTTTTCGTTAATTCGCACGGTTCATTGGCTGTTCAGTTTACGTTTAACAACTATGGTACAGTAATTAAAAAGTCATTTCTCATTTGAAGTCCTTCAAAGAGCATTGAATGCTCTTTCGAAAGTTTTCAAGAAGGAGAAAAAAATCTTTTATTTCTTCATAATTCGCTGATTAGTATATAATATATAATCTATTAATTCTTATAAAATGAAATGGGATCATTTTTATATATTAGATTTGAAACAGAATATATTATACTCGGTAATGCAGGTTTGTAATAATCATCAAAAATGTGTGTGCATGCAGCGCTCTTTGAACATTTCATGTGTATTTAAATTTATGTGTTTAACTGACGCGATCGAATATTTGATATTTAAAGTGCATGACATGCAATATGCACAAGTAGATTTTGAAAATAAATTGATGATCTTTTAGTATATAATCCATCCTCCAGCTAAATATGTATATACGGTTTAAATAATATATTTTTTTACATCGCAATAAAGATTCGCACGTGAAGGTGTATTTATAAATACTTAAATTTTCGACTTAATAATAAACGTCGCAGCTCGAACGCAATATTCGATAATTAAGTAATTCCTTGATATCGGAGGAGTTTCTCAAAACGTAAGGTATGTACCTCGTAATCGCGTATACGGAGGATTCCCTGGCATTCCCGATAGCATCGATCGCAGATCGTTGCATCCTCCGCGCTGATTCCGGAGCGAAATCCGTATTGAGCGCACTGGAGTATCCGGCCATCGTAGCTGCGATCGGTGTGAGCACTATAGCGACATATCCTTTAGGGATGAATCCGCCGTAACGTGCACCAAGGAGAACCACTGGTGTATGTGTATATGTATGTGTACGTATATGTGTAATCCGGCACACGGCGCGGCGCCTCCGACCACCCTTTGCGGTCGAAGAAAACGTATAATCCGCAGTGGTATCCCACGGGTAAAGGGTAACTGTCACACGTGTTACACGTCGCACACACTTGGCATATATACGGGAAGATACAGAGTACGGGAGGCCACGGGGTCTACGCTCGTCTGTTTCCCGTCGGAGATCACGAGCAGACAGAGCCGGCACAATCTCTAAAGACGTATCCCCGATCCATTCGACGAATCTGGATACACCACCGCACCGTGTCAGGAGCCTTTCCCACTCTCACACCAACATTATTCTACCGAACGCACCACTAGAGGGTCCACTGAGGGCTAAGTATCGTCAGGACGAGATCGAAGCACCCTCGGCCGCGAGTCCTCTCGGCGGCGCGCGTCGCTCACCCCGCGGCATCACGACATGTATACTCGCGACGAGCGCGTCCACCGAGAACGCGGTCGCGCTCGTCGGGGATTGGAAACGAGAATCCTCCAGGTGCTAAACGCGGACGTGCGAGCGACGTTTCTTCCACACGATCGAACTCTCCTCGTGTCTCCGGGTCCACTCGAGGAGAAAGAGAGAGAGAGAGAGAGAGAAACGAGAACGCGCGCGATTCGACGTTGCTGACGACGTTCGTTTTGCAGGGTAAGGGTGGCTAAAAGGGGTGAAATCAGACGAGACTATCGCGTCACGAATACGTCGTATCCTACCCGCACGGCAGACAGCACGGAACTACTGGCGGTCCCTACGCGAGCGTAATTCCATCCCCACCGCGCCGATGGCCAGGTTACCCCCACGATAGCGTCGTTGCTACACGCGCCCCTTACCCCCTCCTCAATAATGGGCACGCACCAAGAGCTATCCGGAGCGTGACACACGCTTACGCTTCTGGTGGGGGCTACAGTCGCGTGGCGGCGGCACGACTCGGAGGGGATGCGAGATGAACTTGGTGGCGGTGGTGGAAACTACAACAGCGACGGCGACGGCGGCAGCAGCGGCAGCAGCAGCAGCAGCAGCA
>Ga0157363_1004295_pt1 | contig 13114 bp, 12 predicted proteins | sample AttsexASBM1_FD_111477 | JGI IMG/M metagenome (GOLD analysis project Ga0157363, IMG submission 111477) | Fungus gardens microbial communities from leaf cutter ant in Ribeirão Preto, State of São Paulo, Brazil - Atta sexdens ASBM1 | ecosystem: Host-associated > Fungi > Mycelium > Unclassified ...
AACTGAGTCATTTATCTCGGCAGCATCGTTCCAAGAAACGACGCGCGTGTTAACTGAAGCAGCAGTGGCAGGTAAGCGTGATGAATTACGTGGCCTGAAAGAGAACGTTATCGTTGGACGCTTGATCCCAGCCGGTACCGGTTATGCATACCACCAAGATCGTATGCGCCGTCGCCAGCAAGGTGAAGTACCTGCAGCACCACAAGTGACTGCAGACGAAGCTTCCGCGAGCTTAGCTGAGCTGCTTAATGCAGGTCTTGGCGGTTCAGACGAATAATTAGATGTGTTAAGTGAAAACCCTGCTTAGGCAGGGTTTTTTTTATGTAGAGTCTCCCCTATTTTATGCCTTGTTAAGGATCCCGATATGAAGATGCGCTGGAAAGTATTACCACTGCTCGCGGGGATGTTTTTCACTACGTTCGCTGGCGCTTCAGAGCCGGTGCAGCGTCTATTTCAGCAATGGCAAGTTACCTGTAATAACTTAAACGACTGTGATGTGAGGAATGCTAATCCAGATGAAGATATTCGGATAATTTTAACTTATCAAGCCGGCCCTAGAGGCGCCATAGCCCTAGATATGGCGGGTTATGACAGTGATTCACCAGAAGGTATCTGGGTAGATGGTAAACGCTGGCAAACCACTTTAGCGTCGCATCAAGCAGATAGCGAGCATGATGCAGCAGGCTATTCATCAAATTCTTTGGTACAAATTCAAGCCTTCCTCCAGCTACTGACCAATGCCTCGACACTCTCCTTGTCGCAGGATCCGGATGAAGGGACTTCTTTAGCTGGGTTAATGGGAGCATTGAACTTTATCGATGAACGCCAAGGCCGTCTTCACAATCGTACTGCCCTGATTGTACCGGGTGAAGAGAGTGCAAACGACGTCCCACATCGCTATGCGATAGAACCCCATTTCGCCATGCAAACCAAACCTTTGCCTCTCAAAGACCCGACTCATTTAATTGAAACGGTACTTACTACGCAGGCTCAACTCCTTACCGATCAAGAGTGCACTCCTGAGGACGAGACGCTACAAAAAAGTCACGCCAAGCCTCTCGATAATCAGCACGCCCTAGTGATGATTAACTGTGTCTCAGGGGCCTATCAATCTTCATCTATCTTATTCATTGTGCCCAAGAATCATCCCGAAAAGGCTAAAATGCTCGATTTACCTATTCCACTTAGGGATAATCAAGGTGATTTACAAACCGTTAGCTGGTTCACTGATCCTCACTATGACTCACAACGAGGTCTTCTGTACCATACTGCCCGCGGACGCGGATTGGCAGATTGTGGTGAGAGTGCTGTATGGCGCTTTAATGGAAGGAGCTTTGAGTTGATGAGTTACCATAATCAGCCAACCTGTGATGGTGGAGAACCTGGAAACTGGCCATCAGTTTGGCTAATGCCTGGCTTCAAAGAAATAGAATGAGCCGAGGCTCATTCTATAAATAATTACTGCTGTTCGTTAATCAGCTCCTGAAAACACGCCACTGCAGCACGCCAGTCAGTGGCTTGGGTAATAGCACTGACTACCGCAATACTGCCTACACCTGTTTCTAGAACATCCTTTGCTCTCTCTAGAGAAATACCGCCGATAGCGACGGTTGGAATTGTTTTGAGTTTGGCAACATGCTTCGTTACCTGAGCAATACCTTGGGGTGGCATCGCCATTTCCTTGGTTTGCGTCGTGTAGACTGGGCCGAGAGCGATATAAGAGGGATTCATTGGTAATACTCGTTCAATTTCTTCATCGCTATGCGTTGAAACACCGAGCCGCAGTCCGGCTTGCTCAATGGCCGATAAATCGGCCTTCAAGAGATCCTCTTGCCCGAGATGTACGCCATAAGCTTGGTATTCGATTGCCAATTGCCACTCGTCATTGATAAATAACCGCGCATCAAATTCTTTAGCTAATACAATCGCCTGACGAATTTCTTCTCTTATTACATCCCTATTATTATGTTTGATACGTAGCTGTAACGTTTTTACGCCTGCATTCAGGAGGCGTTCTATCCATTGAACGCTATCGACTACAGGGTAGAGTCCGAGTGCAAAGGGGACTTCAGGAAAGCGCATATTAATGACTCCGTTCGGTTTCGGGGAGAATTGGGGTATAAATTTCTCCCCCAACATTTTTAAACTGCTCAGCCTTCCCCCGCATTTCAGCTTCGATATTTTGGGGAAGGTGCTCCTCTCGAGGATTATCTTTAGCGAACTGACGCACTTCTTGACTGATTTTCATTGAGCAAAATTTGGGGCCGCACATTGAACAAAAGTGTGCGACTTTACCCGATGCCTGCGGTAACGTCTCGTCATGAAATTTACGTGCTGTTTCGGGGTCGAGGGCTAGATTGAATTGGTCTTCCCAGCGAAATTCAAAGCGAGCCTTAGACATGGCGTTATCTCTAATTTGTGCGCCAGGGTGACCTTTCGCTAAATCGGCAGCATGGGCCGCAATTTTATAAGCAATTAGTCCTTGTTTAACGTCTTCTTTATCGGGTAAGCCAAGATGCTCTTTAGGAGTAACGTAGCAGAGCATGGCGCAGCCTAACCAACCAATAAAGGCCGCACCAATCCCTGAGGTAAAATGATCGTAGCCTGGAGCGATATCGGTAGTCAGAGGGCCTAGGGTATAGAAGGGGGCTTCTTCGCAGTGTGTGAGTTGCTCGGTCATATTTCGCTGGATCATATGCATGGGTACATGGCCTGGACCTTCAATCATCACTTGTACATCATATTCCCATGCGATTTTTGTTAACTCACCTAATGTTCTCAATTCAGCGAATTGGGCTTCGTCGTTAGCATCTTGAATTGAGCCAGGTCGTAGCCCATCTCCTAGAGAGAGCGAAACATCGTAGGCCGCACAAATCTCACAAATTTCGCGAAAATGTTGATATAGAAAATTTTCCTGATGATGCGAGAGGCACCATTTGGCCATAATTGAGCCGCCTCGGGAGACAATACCGGTGAGCCGCTTGGCTGTCATTGGCACATATCGCAACAGCACCCCAGCATGGATAGTAAAATAATCGACGCCTTGTTCAGCTTGTTCGATAAGCGTATCGCGGAATAGCGGCCAGTCGAGGTCTTCGGCGATGCCGTTAGCTTTCTCTAATGCTTGGTATATTGGGACAGTCCCGATAGGTACTGGGCTATTACGTAATAACCATTCTCGAGTCTCGTGAATGTTACGTCCTGTCGAGAGATCCATAATGGTGTCAGCTCCCCAGCGGGTCGCCCAAACCAATTTTTCGACCTCTTCCTCGATCGAAGAGGTAACGGCTGAGTTCCCTATATTTGCATTCACTTTAACTAAGAAATTACGACCAATAATCATGGGTTCTGATTCAGGATGGTTGATATTGGCCGGTATGATCGCTCGTCCAGCAGCGACTTCTTGGCGCACAAATTCTGCAGTAATTTCTTGTGGAGTCTGCGAGCAGAAAGGTGCTCCGGGGTGTTGCCGTAATAAGTCACTGTCAGGAAGCGTCGCTCGCCCTAAGTTTTCCCTCACAGCGATAAACTCCATCTCAGGGGTAATAATACCGCGACGGGCGTAGTGGAGCTGTGTGACACAAGCGCCGGCAGTCGCCTTACGAAATTGAAAGGGTTTTTGGAAGCGAATGGTTTCGAGTGTGGCATCGGACAACCGCTGTTGCGTGTAGTCCGAGGCGGTATGCTTGATAGCTTCAGAGTCCATTCGCTCAGTAATCCATGTTGCACGCAGTGGTGCAATCCCATCGTGAACATTGGGAGTGGATTCAGGATCGCCAAAAGGGCCGGAAGTATCATAGATAGGAATTGAAGGATTTTCTTCGTAAATAGAAGCATCACTATTCAACGTGGGCGAGAGGTGGATCATTCTCACTGGTACACGGATGTCATCTCGCGGACCTGATAACCATTCTCGCGTGGAGTTGGGAAAGGTTGCACCCGTTAATGATTGTAGAAATTGTTGCGCTTGTTGGCGTTTTTCACGGCGTGATAGAGTTTCAGACATAGCAGTTTCTCGACATTGAAAGAAAAATGCTTGTCCGGAGTTCGGAAGGAGCAATATACCTTGAAGGTATTAAAACGGATCAAGGTAGAAGATTGACTCTTGTTCCCTTCGCAGGTACTAACCTGATCAGGTTCCGCGGATCCCGAATTAACGGTCTCAGCCCAACAGGGCACTCCGACAAGATAAATAAGCTAACTTCGCTTTACGAGGAGATTCGCGATCTCCTTACTGCACCATAACCTTATTCAGAATAATTCACAACAGCAGTCATTAACTGTCTAACGTTCCTGATGTAAGGGAAGTAGAGGGTTTTAATAGGCTCGTTGAAGGTGGAGTACTCGTTAATTCAGATAGATCTTCACGCGATCCGACCAGCTCCGTCGAAAGTAACATTTGATCTTCAAGATCAAATAACGCATCAAGCTGTATACCCACTTCCGAAATTACATTACGTAATTTAGGGATTTCACCGTTAGCGATAGCGGGTTCTAAATAGGTATCGTACAGCGCGAGTAAAGTTTGGGTATTGTCTTCTAATTGTGGATATAGGGTGCTCAGCAAATTTTGCTGAGCTGGTGAGGCCAGCAATAACTCAATTTGCTGATAGTGTTTAAAGTGTCCAGATGAGAGGTAATCAACAAGGCGCTGGCAGAAAGTATCAAGCGCTACTTCATCACAACGTTCACTTTCATTTTTCTGTGGAATGAGTCCAATTAATTGGTAGTAAGCAACCAATAATTCACGGCGGCTAGCCAGCCACTGATCAATCATTGGGTGGCTTACCGTCATTTTTTCGCTTAAGTTAGCAAGTTTAGTCAGCATTATGGCTGCTCCGAATAAGGTTAGTTAACTAAGCGTAGACTATATTAATGAATTCACCTGACTTTTAGGAGGCATAGCGTGGTTAAATATAATCAGATGATAGAACAAGAGGGATGGTGGGTGTGTAGCGAAGGTAAGGATCTTTGGCTACCCCAAGGCCAACTCCCTTTTGGAAAGGCCAGCGAACTCGACCTTAACCCAGAGGGTGCGCTACAAATAGGTGAATATCAAGGGAAACCCTGCTATCTGATTTGTCAACACCAGTCTGCCGATATGGAAAGTGTTCGTCGCCTTTTGGGGGATGATAAGCGGCTATTTCAGCTAGCAGGGCGTGGCGTTCAACTCGCAGAATTTTATCGCTCGCACCGTTGGTGTGGCTATTGCGGCTCTACAATGAATCGTTCAAAGAGAGAGTTCGCCTGCTTATGTGAGCATTGCGGCGAACGCTATTATCCGCAGATTGCCCCATGCATCATTATCGCTATTCGTAAAGGGAAACAAATTTTATTGGCGCAGCATCAACGCCATAAACAGCCTATTTTTACCGTGTTAGCTGGTTTCGTTGAGGCGGGGGAAACGCTTGAAGAGTGTGCGCACCGTGAAGTAATGGAAGAAAGCGGAATTGCCATTAAAAATCTTCGTTATGTTGCTTCGCAACCTTGGCCATTTCCTCATTCCTTAATGTGTGCTTTTACCGCAGAGTATGATAGCGGCGAGATCGAAATAGATCCCAAGGAACTGAAAAGTGCTGATTGGTTTGATGTCTCGCAATTACCGAAAATTCCAGAGATTGGCACGATCGCTCGGCGATTGATCGAAGATACTATTGTCCTTTGCCGTCAAAATTGATCCAAATCTGATCTCACACAATATCCTCACTGAAAAATTGCGGTATTACCTATACCCCATGCGCAATGACCAATTTACCCTATTGTGGGGTCTATGGGTAATATGGGGGATTCTACTAATCGCCTATCTTTCCCCTCATTTCTCACTCGCCAACTGTGTATTTATTGCTACGTTATGGATAGCAATATGCTGCACGGTGGCATTCTATTTTCATCAGCGAACAAAAGAGGTATTGATGTTTAAAGCTAAAAAGAAAATTGATGTTATCGACTCAATGAAAAATGAGACCAAAACACAGATCCCTGAAGTTTCTCTGGTAAAAGAAGAGCGCGCTCTGAAGGAAACGTTGATTGCCAGAGGGGCAATACTCACTGGGGAAATCAGTAACGAGTCGGATGTATTGATAGAGGGTAGCGTCGTAGGTGATATTCGTAGTAATCGCTCAATTCGAATAGGTAGGGAAGGTAAGGTTCAAGGCACATTGATAGCAGAAAAAATTACAATCAATGGGTTTTTACAAGGTCGCTGTCAAGCAGCCGCTGTAACCATTTTATCGCAAGGTCGGCTTGATGGTGATATTCAAGCGGGGGAGTTATCGATTGAACGCGGGGGTATTTTTAACGGTAATTCACACTATTCTACTGATCAAACCGTTAATGATAACGAGAAAACCCTTCAAGAAAACGTAACCGTCATTTCTAAACGGGTAACGGATAATGAAGTTTCGGTAGTAAAAGAAAAGAGTCCTAAATCATAGAAATCTGGAGAGAAGAGTTAGCTTACAACGAAATAATTTCGTCTGTACTGCCCACGAAATTTTTAAATAGCTGTTACACTAGGCGTAGACAAAAGAGAGCCTAGAAAATGAATGAATTAAAAAACGATCGCTATTTGCGCGCATTGTTGCGCCAACCTACAGATGTAACACCTGTTTGGATGATGCGCCAAGCGGGACGTTATTTACCAGAATATAAAGCCACCCGAGCTGTCGCAGGCGATTTTATGTCGCTATGTAAGAATGCTGAGCTAGCTTGTGAAGTGACGCTACAGCCACTACGCCGTTTTCCGCTAGATGCTGCGATTCTCTTCTCTGATATTTTAACGATCCCCGATGCAATGGGGCTTGGCCTCTATTTTGAAGCCGGTGAAGGACCGCGATTCAGTTCCCCCATTCAAACCCTAGCAGACGTTAAAAAACTGCCTGTACCCGATCCGGAACAAGAATTGGGTTATGTCATGAATGCCGTCCGGACTATCCGTAAAAATCTACAGGGTGAAGTCCCGTTAATTGGCTTTTCAGGTAGTCCTTGGACATTAGCCACTTACATGGTTGAAGGCGGCGGAAGTAAAGCCTTCACAAAAGTAAAAAAAATGATGTATGCCGAGCCAGCAGCTTTGCATTTAATGTTGGAAAAAGTCGCTGAGAGCGTCACAAGTTATTTGAATGCGCAAATTAAAGCGGGTGCGCAATCAGTCATGATATTCGATACTTGGGGCGGCGTATTAACTGGCAGAGATTATCTAGAATTCTCTCTACATTATATGCATAAAATTGTTGATGGCTTAATTCATGAAAATGAAGGGCGTCGTGTTCCCGTGACATTGTTCACTAAAGGTGGCGGTCAGTGGTTAGAGCAAATCGCTGATACAGGGTGTGATGCGATTGGATTAGATTGGACGACACGTATCGATGAAGCAAGACAACGTGTTGGCCATCGTGTTGCATTACAAGGCAACATGGATCCTTCTATCCTCTATGCACAGCCAGCGCGTATCGAAGCTGAAGTTCAAACTATCCTTGAGCAATATGGTCAAGGTAGTGGGCACGTATTCAACCTTGGTCACGGTATTCATCTTGATGTTCCCCCAGAGAATGCAGGTGTTTTTGTCGAGTCTGTGCATCGTTTATCTGAGCCGTTTCACCGTTAACAATGAATGTTAATTTAGCCGAGTTGAAAGCCTTACAGCAGCAGTATGCGACTCAGGTTATTCGACATGACAAGGATGTCGCGTTTCGCCCGCGGTATATCGCTGGGGGAGATGTTGGCTTCGAAGCTCAGGGGACTGTGGCTCGTGCTGCGATGGTTATCTTGACTTGGCCTGAGCTCGAGCTGGTGGAGTATCAGGTTGCACGGGTTCCTGTCACGTTGCCTTATATTCCTGGATATCTCTCATTCAGAGAGTGTCCGGCGTTGGAAGCAGTATGGCAAATGCTCACCATTAAGCCTGACTTATTGTTTATCGACGGTCAGGGGATTGCGCATCCTCGTGGGCTAGGGGTTGCTAGCCACTTTGGCTTAATGGTCGATATCCCAACAATTGGTGTCGCTAAAAGTCGGCTCTGTGGCGAATATGCCGAGTTGTCTTCCGAGCCTGGCTCCGTCGCTGACTTACGATATCAGGGGCAGACTATTGGTTCGGTTCTACGCAGCAAAGTGCGCTGTAATCCGCTTTTCATTTCAGTTGGGCATCAGATCAGTACTGAATCAGCGTTGGCGTGGACTCAACAGTGTTTGAGGGGCTACCGTTTGCCTGAACCTACGCGTTGGGCAGATGCCGTTGCGTCGAATAGACCAAGTTTCCAACGCTGGCAAGGTCGATAATAACACTGATAAGCACGGTGAATTACGATACACTGTGTTAGCGATTTTATAATGAGTATCCTGCATGTTACGTAACCCAATTCATTTACGCCTAGCCAAGCTAGAGAGCTGGCAGCACGTGACCTTTATGGCATGTCTGTGTGAGCGTATGTACCCTAACTATCAAATGTTTTGCCATGATACTGGTTTTGCTAATGCACAACTTTATCGCCGCATCCTCGACCTTGTTTGGGAGACCCTATTAGTCAAAGATGCAAAGGTTAACTTTGATAGTCAGTTAGAGAAGTTTGAAGAAGCCATACCTTCAGGTGAAGATTTCGAGATTTATGGCGTTTACCCTGCGATTGACGCATGTGTTGCATTGAGCGAACTGGTTCACTCTCGTTTAAGTGGCGAAACCTTGGAACATGCGATTGCGGTAAGTGAAACCTCAGTGACTACCGTTGCCATGTTAGAAATGACCCAGAACGGTCGAGAGCTGACAGACGAGGAGCTGAAAGATAACGTCGCGGTTATCGATGAGTGGGATGCTCAATGGGAGATTTTCCGCTTACTGGCCGAATGCGAAGAACGAGACCTAGAGCTAATCAAAGGGCTTCGTCAGGACTTACGCGAAGACGCAATAAGTAATATCGGTGTGTTTTTTGAGCATAAAAGCTAAGAAATTTGATATCAAAGCCAAATAACCTGTACTCAAGGCTTCACAATCGCCCCCTGTCTAGTCTACATTTGAGGGGCTAATCTTGAGGCTATCAGAACGCGAAGGTAGAAAAGGGTTTATCGATTCTTTTTGCTCTCGTGACTGGCAAGCGATAAATACACTTTAAGGATAACTTATGAACAAGACTCAACTGATTGATGCGATCGCCGAAAAAGCCGATCTGTCTAAAGCCCAGGCTAAAACTGCTCTGGAATCGACTCTTTCTGCGATCACTGAGTCTCTGAAAGAAGGTGATGCGGTTCAGCTAGTAGGTTTCGGTACTTTCAAGGTTAATCACCGTGCAGAGCGTACCGGTCGTAACCCACAAACCGGTAAAGAGATCAAAATTGCTGCAGCAAATGTTCCTGCATTTGTTTCAGGTAAAGCTCTGAAAGATGCTGTGAAATAATCGCATCTTAACAGTGATAAGTTTGATCGGAAGGGGAGCTTTCCCCTTCTTGATCGGTACCCTAATCACACCTACTCAATAAAGAGATAGCTATGCGCTTGTTCTCTTACCGCACTTTACTCTTACTTCCTTTTTTCTGCTCCCTCAGCAGTTGCGCCCTTTTTCAAAAGAAACCTGAAACCCATGCAACGGGTTATCTGGCAGATCGTGGGGTGGTACGCATTTGGCAACACACCACGTCGTCAAATTATACGACGCTACAAACAGTCTTTACTCCCTTTGATGGCTCAGACGAGTCAGAAGCGATTTATCATTGGGACGAAGAGTCATTGGTGAGTATTTCCAAACAGTCTCTACAAGGACCAGAGAATCGCTTTGCAGCGCGATTTAGCCGTAAAGACGGAACAACCACCTTTATGCAGCAGAAATATGCAACATCTCGTCAGCCTTTGACCGTGAATGAGTTGGAACTAGCAAAATTCGAGGCACAACGTGTACTGGAGGTCAGCCGAGACCTTATCAATGGTAGGGTGACATTACATCAGGGGCGTTGGTTATCGGACCAACAAGTCGAGACCTGTGATAGGACAATAGCCCCATTTCACTCTAACGATAGAGAAAACCAGCGGTTGAAGAGTTTGTCACAACAATCGCCAGCTTATGTTGCATGGATAGAAGCCCCAGAAGGGCAGCAAGTATTACTGATGACGACTCGTAATCTCTGTCAGCAACAGCCTAATTATTCTAAAAAATAGAGGCTAGTATGACTAGCCTCAATCAAGATTACTTCCGATTTATCGCTCTGTGGCCAATGTCATGACGATAGAAACTACCTTCCCAACTAATTTGGCGAGTCAGTTGATAGGCTTGCTGCTGCGCTTGTGCAATAGTCTCACCTAACGCTGTTGCACAAAGCACTCGTCCGCCAGCTGTTGTCACGTCCTCACCGGCTAACACCGTCCCTGCATGAAAGACTTTAGCGTCCTTGTTGTCAGATTGTGGAAGCCCTTTGATGATATCACCTTTGCGGTAAGTATCAGGATAACCGCCAGCTGCAATAACGACGCCAAGTGCTGCACGCTCATCCCAGAGAGAGTCAACGTGGTCCAAACGTCCAGTGCTGCCCGCTAAACATAATTCAACTAGGTCTGACTGTAGGCGCATCATGATAGGTTGTGTTTCAGGGTCACCAAAACGACAATTGAACTCAATCACCTTCGGCTGACCGGCTGCATCAATCATTAATCCTGCATACAGGAATCCCGTATAGCGGTTGCCCTCTTGAGCCATCCCTTTAACGGTCGGCCATATAACCTGTTCCATGACCCGCTGATGGATATCATCAGTCACGACTGGAGCAGGCGAATAGGCACCCATACCGCCAGTATTCGGTCCCGTGTCACCATCGCCGACGCGTTTATGGTCTTGGCTTGTTGCCATAGGAAGGACATGCTCACCATCAACCATCACGATAAAGCTGGCTTCCTCACCTTCAAGGAACTCCTCAATCACGATACGATGCCCAGCATCCCCGAAAGCATTACCTGCTAACATATCTTTTACTGCGGCTTCAGCTTCTTCCAGGGTCATGGCAACAATGACGCCTTTACCTGCAGCGAGGCCATCAGCCTTGATAACGATCGGTGCACCCTTCTCACGGAGATAAGCTAATGCGGGTTCTATTTCAGTGAAGTTTTGGTAATCAGCGGTCGGAATTTGATGGCGCTCCAGAAAGTCCTTAGTAAAGGATTTAGAGCCCTCAAGCTGCGCCGCAGCTTGCGTGGGTCCAAAAATCGTTAAACCTTCGCGTTGGAAAGCATCGACAACACCGCGAACTAAGGGGGCCTCAGGACCCACAATAGTTAAGCCAATATTTTCGCGTTGTGCAAAAGCCAATAATCCAGGGATATCTGTTACCTCAATCGCGACATTCTCTAGCGTGGGTTCGAGTGCCGTACCAGCATTACCCGGTGCCACAAAAACTTTAGTCGCTAAGGGCGATTGTGCTGCTTTCCATGCCAATGCATGTTCCCGGCCGCCATTACCAATAATTAGAAGATTCATTCTGTACTGACCTCTTGTTTAGTGGCGGAAATGACGCATGCCAGTGAAAATCATTGCAATATCATGCTCGTCTGCGGCCGCGATAACTTCTTCATCACGGATTGATCCACCAGGTTGGATCACACAACGTATGCCTACTGCAGCAGCAGCATCAATTCCATCACGGAAAGGGAAGAAGGCATCTGACGCCATTGCCGAGCCGCTAACCTCTAAACCTTCGTCAGCAGCTTTAATACCTGCAATTTTTGCTGAATAGACACGGCTCATTTGGCCAGCACCGATGCCGATAGTACGATTATTCTTCGCGTAGACAATGGCATTGGATTTAACGAATTTTGCAACTTTCCAGCAGAATAACGCATCGCGTAATTCTTCTTGAGTCGGTTGACGCTTAGTGACAATAGTTAATTCACTCTCGCCCACCATTCCTAAGTCACGGTCTTGTACTAACAAGCCACCATTAACACGCTTAAAATCATACCCACTCTGGCGCTGCTGCCATTCACCGCAAGTAAGGACCCGTACATTTTGTTTTGCAGCAGTAATCGCTAAAGCTTCTTCGCTGGCACTTGGGGCGATAATGACCTCGACAAATTGGCGACTGATGATGGCTTGCGCCGTTGCAGCATCCAGTTCGCGGTTGAAGGCAATAATGCCACCGAAAGCAGAAGTCGGGTCGGTTGCATAAGCTAGGTCATAGGCTTGCAGTAAATCGCTGGCCGTGGCAACTCCACAAGGGTTAGCGTGTTTCACAATCACGCAAGCTGGCTGATCAAACTCTTTGACACACTCAAGCGCGGCATCGGTATCAGCGATATTATTATAGGAAAGCGCTTTACCTTGGCGTTGGACCGCTGTCGCAACAGATGCTTCTGACAGCGTGTCTTCTATATAGAAAGCAGCTTGTTGGTGGCTATTCTCTCCGTAACGCATATCTTGTTTCTTAATAAGGCTAAGATTTAACGTTCGAGGGAATTGGCCAGACGGCGTTTTTTCTTCGCTATGATAAGCCGGTACCAAGCGACCAAAGTAATTCGCGATCATCCCATCGTAAGCCGCGGTATGCTCGAAGGCTTTTATGGCTAGGTCGAAGCGAGTCGTTAAGCTCAAACCATGGTCGTTGTCAGCTAACTCTTTTAATAGAGGAGTATAGTCAGCACTATTAACCACTATGGCGACGTCCTTATGGTTCTTCGCTGCTGAGCGAACCATAGTGGGGCCACCGATATCGATATTTTCAACAGCGTCTTCCAGACTGCAGTCTTCATTAGCGACCGTTTTGGCAAAGGGGTAGAGATTTACTACAACCATATCGATAGGTTGAATGTGGTGTTCAGCCATGACCGCATCGTCTTTATCTCGGCGTCCTAGAATACCGCCATGAATTTTGGGGTGTAGGGTTTTAACGCGCCCATCCATCATTTCTGGGAAGCCGGTATAGTCAGACACTTCTGTAACAGCTAAGCCTGCTTCTGCCAATAAACGCGCAGTACCGCCAGTTGAGAGAAGTTCAATACCGTATTCAGAAAGGCCTCGTGCAAAGTCAACAATCCCTGTTTTATCAGAGACACTAAGTAAAGCACGGCGTACAGGACGATGTTGCATAATAGAAGTAAACCTCTGGAGTTGCAGTTTGAAAGATAAAAGCATCGGCGCCTTTA
>Ga0157363_1004296_pt1 | contig 13113 bp, 11 predicted proteins | sample AttsexASBM1_FD_111477 | JGI IMG/M metagenome (GOLD analysis project Ga0157363, IMG submission 111477) | Fungus gardens microbial communities from leaf cutter ant in Ribeirão Preto, State of São Paulo, Brazil - Atta sexdens ASBM1 | ecosystem: Host-associated > Fungi > Mycelium > Unclassified ...
AATATGAGCCATCTCCATAATTCAGTCAATGAGATAGTATATCTAGCTTACCTATAAACTTACTTAGAAGATAGTACAATATAAAATCAAATCTTGCCAAGTATAATAACTATTAGGCTTGCCTATGGTTGATTTTTTTAGCTGTTATGAAGTATTCCAAATTCTAGTAATTTATCCAGATTTCCATGGAGTTTGCTGCTTCCTTGAAAAAGTACTGCTATTCTTTGAGAGCTCAGATTATTGCTAGTATTTCCTTATTGTATATCTCATAGTTGTGTTCAATAAAAGAGAGAGACTTGCTGAAGAATCCCACTGAATGCCACTTACTATTCTCCTTTGATGTCTGAGAGAAGTTTGTCTTCGTCACAAAGTTTGAACTATATACTTTTATTCAAAATAAAGTAGAAGTGTTAGAGAAAGTCAGGACAGATGTAGAATTTATAGCCATCTTCAGTAAATCAAAAGTATCTTATTTGTTGGTAGTCTATATTCAAGTACTATTGTTGCCAGTAAGGTTAAATAGTGTGTGTGTGATGTTTAAAAATCTACAGATAAATCTTTAGTAAAAGTTGGTGAAGCTGAGAAATGTTTACAAGTTCATATAATTTTGGGACACTAGATAGTCATGAACTCTGTATATCTTTACTAAATCAATTTCAACTTGAGTTTTGGAAATGACCAGGACTAAGTATTCAATCTACTTTTTGTCAAATTTTTATCTTTTGGAGCAGAGAAATAAGTTGTGCTTAACTAAGACTTCTAGAACTCTGTGGACTACTCTGTGATATTTTTCCAATGTCCAGGTGAAGATGAGAATGTCATCCAGATACACAATCATAATTTCTTCAGCTATGAGGTCATAGAAAATAATATTCATCATAATCTGGAATATAGCCAGTATTAGAATGACTGAGTAAAGTTTATAGAATTATATAAAGTTTATGATTTTTAGGAAAACCTAAGTTACATTATATACTTGAGAGACATGATAGAGCATACTTTTTGAAAAATCTAAATAAGATTTCTTAAAGGTGGCAACTATCATAAATACTCTACAGTCTATTCTAATCTAGTAGAATATTACTGAGGTAATTGGATAATGATAGCAACTAGATGGCTAGAAACCCTAATAAAAACATCTAAAAGATTATCTAGAAGGGCAAGAAGTATAGAATGACAATTACAGAAGGGATGGTAACAGATAGAGTTTAGGATGTGAGTACAGTGAAGTTGTCAGAACAAACATCATGTTATAATCCTAAGCTTGGCTCAAGTTGCAACTTATGTAAAGACCTATAGACCATGAGAAAAGCATTATAATGTCTATGAGTAATATAAATCAAAGATGAAACAAACCTCAATAAATGTCCAACATAAGGTGAACATCTGTAGAATATGAGATATAGATTGTAGTGATTATAACACATTATATGGTTGTTGGTAAACCTTAGGGTAGGGTTATTTATCATTAGCACAGACCAGGTGTAAGTAGTATATATAATGTAGAAATGTATTGGAGACTCCTTGTTGAGTTCTCTTGTGATTCTCACAAGATACTTTGCTCATAAGTTTACTTAGTGTACTATTGACTGTCTTGGTTAGTGGTTGCCACAACACTAGTATAGCCATAGGAGTCTTAAAATGGTATATCCCATTAATACAGAGACTCTTGACAAAGAATATATCTAACTCTAACTACTCTGAAAATGATAACAGGTATACTTTAAATAACTTGAGATTAGCTTTAGGAATAATTTCAATAGCATGGTCTCATCTACAGTGGTCTGGAAGTATGTCAAAATCCTCTTTTGCAAAGACTGACTCAGATCTCTGAACATAGAGAGAAAGAATAGAGATGCCATCATCCATGACTTAATTTCAGTAGGAAGCTTTAGAGAGATATTATGAAAAGGTTATTGCAACACAGAGATTTAAGTTCAAGAATATGAAGAGTAGTTGGGTCACATGTATATAATTTTCTAACTCTTTCTCATATCCACCAGATATATAGAGAGTAAGAACTGCTTCTTTAGAGTCTTCATCCAAGATAAGGAAAGAACTAGAATGATATGCATTCAAGGCATATTTATCTGATTTTCAGATATCTTGATAACTATGTCTCCTTTCTGCTAATCAACCAATCTTGAAGTTGTACATCTTTAGCTAGATAAATCCAAGGATCAAGTCTTGCTTACTTAGACTAAATACTGCAAGCAAAGTCTGTTCCAAGTGTGATTTATAGTGGAGTACAACATTTACTACTTCTGAGATCTGTCCAGCTTCTTTTAGGATGCTATTTATATTGTAGACTGGTACAAACTTTGAAAGCTTGCAAGTATTGAGACAATACTTCTCTACAAAACTTTAGCTGATAAAAACTCCTATAGCTTTGAAGTAAACCAGTATACACACAGAAAAGAATTCAGAAGTTTCAGTAGTCTTCAGAGAGATAAGTAGATATAGCAAAGTTCTACAAGCATCTAAGATATTGATTATGGGATATAGAAGCAGTCTCTACTCCTATTTAGGACAATAGATAGTTAAACTTTGGTTATCATAGAGCAGATATAGAGGTATGTCTAAAGAAACATTGCAATTTTCTTTATATTCTTCTATGAGAAGTATAGCAAATCTATTTACTAGTAGCCAGAATATACAAGTCACTAGTTATTCTATACAAAATCATGGGTGTTATCCAAGTTATTCATGTTATTCAAGTTATCTAGCTTTAAATGATATTATACTTTAAAGTATTCAAGTTCTCTGTAAGTTTTTTCCATTTCTCAGTGTTTAATTGTCTTACATCTAGTCTTACTAGACACTTACAAACCACATAGTTTAAATTTCCACAACAGTAACATCCTTGGATTAGTATAAGATGGAGTTTGTAAGCAGCATCTATGTTTATGAGTGTTAGAGTTGTAAACAATAGACTAGACTTTATTCTGTTTTCTTTCTTTTTATTTTTCCATTTTCCATTTATTTTATTTTTGGTTTTCATTTTTACTTTTCTTTATTTTGGACTTGGGTAAAAGGTATGATGTGACATTACATATGATGGTCACATGTCACATAATCATATAACACAGAAAAGATTATAGAAGGTTCTAGAATAGATAATATCATATAGTATAGTAATAATATGTTGGTCTTATGGAAAGTATATGGATATTAGGGTAGGTTAGTCGTAGTATGTGCACAGACCATGTTCTGTAATATATAAGGTAGACTAGCTTGTACTTAGAACTCTATTGAGTTCTCTTATATTACTTAATATAAGAGTGTGCTTTTGTCTTATTTCTAAGACCTAAGTTATGACAATGGGAATATTAGAAGAAAGTACTGGTATAGGAGGTTATTAAAATACTAAGGTAGCAGAGTATGGTAGTTGTCAATAAATAAGCATGAGAAAGCAACTTCTGTTTAGTTGAGTATAGAGATTGATAGAAAGAGCAGAAGTAGTTTATTAGATAGATTTGAATACTTTATTGGTCTACCATACTTGGTTTATCTGTTATGTAGCCTCAAACTATGTAGGAGGGTTAGTATCTTTTAGTCTTCCCACCAGCAGAATTGTGATCTGGTTCTGGATCACTGTTTAAAATCTATAACAGAACTTAACCACTATAGTATATGTGTTTGTATAACTAGCCTCTGAAATTAGAGTTTGAAGTTCATTTAAGTAGTTCTTTACTGTATGGCTCTCCTAGTAGTATACTGTTTCTTTAAGTTGGTTGACTATCTCCACAGTAGCATCAATAAGAAAGAAATGGATATAAAAGAGTTCTTCAAACTCTGGTCATATAATAACAGAAAAGACCTCAGTATTGGACTTCTTTGAGAACAAGCTCTTTAACTACTTCACAACTCAACCATTTCTGAAGAATAATAGAACCTAGAGAATTTTTTTCTAGCTGCAAATGAAGTAATTCACAGATAACTAGATGTAAGGAGAGCAGACACTGATAAAGACTTAATCTATTTGACAGTTATTACCAAATCCCATAAAGAGAGTATATTAGATCTGGAATATTAGGAGGCAGACTGAGATATAAGAGGGCTAATAGGAGAGTGGGATTTAGGAGTAGGGTTGAATATTAAAGTTTATAAGTTACAAAATTGATTTATAAGACTGGTAAGAATGTTGCTAATTAAAACTTCTGAGACATACTGATACTTAGCTGTAAGAGAACCTAATTCTTTTTTGCAGCCAGTTCAGAATCCTATAAAAAGCCTATAGTATTTATCATCCAATTTGAATCCCACAGAAAGCTTATAATATTCACTATCTAATCTGAACCTATTAGAGTAACTAGGTAAAGTCTGTGATATTACAGCAGAGCTTGTGTGTTACTTGGTTACAACTTCAGATATTAAAATAGAGTTTAATAGAAGGAGTTCTAATAAAAAGAAGTGTGTTGACTCAATACTAGAGTTTAGTATTAATAGTGATGGAGACTATGGTTGTTTATCAGACTGGAAATTTACAGAGTATCTACCAGTTCTTAAATATAGAGAAAAGTGTCTAAAACACTTGGAAACTTGAGTGGTGTTATTACTACATAGTTTTGCAGTTATCCATATTAAGAAGTTAGTACTTGAGCCTAGCTCCAAGCTAGATGGATATTGGATTAATCTATAGAGAGATGCTGACTATGCATAGGGTTTAAGATAGAAGTAAACTCTGCTGTAGAAGACCAAGTACTCATGGGGTTTAATAAGAGATAATAACACTACCATAGAAGATGGATTATTTATAGAGTTAAACTTGGGCATATAATGTAAGAGAACTTGCTCTTCCAAGACTTTTCTCTTCTATGTTTTTCAGCTGATCTGTGTTTCATAACTCTTTCCTATCCATACTCATCCACTGATCTGCTTTCCCATACTCTAGGCCTCTTTGAACTGCATACAAATATCTCTAACTACCTGGATATGTTATCTAACTCTTTTTTCCTATATTTTCTTACTCTTCTGTAATGCTCTGTAGTCTTCTGTTGACAGGGGTTAAGCAAAAATAAGGTTATGCTAGGATATAACAAGAACTATGCAACACTAGCTCTTAACTGCATACTAAAGAATTCAAAAGGAACAATATCAGCTTTAGGAATCAAGAGAAGGTGTAGAAACAATAATATAAAATAAGATTAGAGCACATAACCCTTAAAAAAGCTCTTGTGAATGCAAAAAATGAAGTTAGAAAGGATATTAAAAGGAAAATATGAATAACATCTGCTCACAAACACTTTTCCTTGACAACATACTTCTAAACAGTAAGTCTTACACTATATAACAAGTTTCTTTGAAAAATCTACTTAAGTCAAACCTTATAGCTGAAGATACTAAGAAGATTAAATGGGAGAATTTGGATGAGGGTCCTCTCTCTTACTTCCCTCTACTTGTGGCTTATGTATTAGTCTAAAAATACAGAGAATAGAACTAAAGAATGGAGACCAAAATCATAAGAAAGCTTTAAGGTCTTGCAAGCATATAGCTGTCTCTTCATCTGTAATCTGATATCAACCAGATGATTGATTTCTACTTGTAAGTACCCATTCTATTTCTCTTTTACTATTTTCATAGTCATCTCTACTCACACAACCATTCTGGACTCCACCAGCTTCTGACTAATGTGTTCCCATTTTATCTGACTGTTCAAACACTCATAACCATGTAAGGTACTCTTGCTTGTACTTGTGCTTTGTAGCTAGTTGTTTGTGAGTGGGATTTCTTATCTCTAAAGACCCTTTCTTCCCAAGATCTGGTTTGATTAACAGCTATCATACTATCTCTTAAGCTGGTGTCTGCTCAAGAGGACCTGAGGTGTTATCTAGGAGTGTAAGATCTTCTCACTAATACCTTCAAAGAGGTCTTATATGCTTAAAAACCTTATGAGAATATGTGTTTTTGCAAAAAAGCACAATATCATAGTCTGCTACTGCTTATCTGCTTATCTACTTTCCCACACTCTGGAAGCACTTGCTAAGCACTCTAGTACTCTTCTAATTTAATCTCTCTATTCTGAACTGTTCCTGATTACTTGAGTGTCATTATTCCTTGCTTATGTAAACAGAATGCTGACATATTAATGGACCTGTTATTATAGAGTAGCTGTCACCTTCAGGAATCCCCATCCTGTTCTCTTAGGATTTCACAGAGACTTAAAGTGCCCTGCTCTTCCACTTAGTTACCCTAACATATGACAACTTCATACCTCCACCTAGTCACACTTTAACAGTGTCCCTAGAATTTTAATGAGGGTAGGAATAGGAATAAAGATAGTCTCTGGTCTGCTCTAGGATTACCCTTAGTAGGCCCTGCTTGTAGTCAATATTTCAGTGACAATATTGATCTTGAGTAAACAGAAAGTTGAAGTTCAGAGATTATCTAGAAATTCAATTCCCACCTTTCTTACCTGTCTATCTAGATATTTAATCTCTTCTACAGAAAATCATCCACTATAACAAGATCTCAACTTCTTGACAAATCAGACCCTTTGGCAACAAAATGACAATTCACTGTTGGTTTACATATGAATATCACTATCAGTCATCGTTTACAGCAGCTTTGACAACCAAAAGAAAAGAGGTAAAACGATTCAACAAGAGAAAGAGATAAAATCAAGCAAAGACCCATTGACCAAGCCATCACTATGCCATCAATTCAACTTTGATTTTGATTTTTCATTCAACTAATAACTCCTCCCAAACAGTGTCCACCTCTTCGCATCTTGTCCACAATTCGGGCACTTGGTCTGGCCAGGGATAATCGGAGCCCAACGAGACTGGTCAAATGGAATAGCAAGGGACTTAGCACCAGCAGAAGGGGCACGCTCGTCCATTTGCTCTGTACTAAGTAACACCCATTCAACATCATAATTTCCATAAAAGAAGGAAATAATAATGAACTCACCCCTTGGCACTCCTCTCCTTGATTTCGTCTTCACAAACCTCTCTCTCGCACCACGGGATCGCCACAACACACTTATTATCCAACGCCGGAACAACGTCTTCCCATTTCATCACTTGAATGATTCTCTCATTGTACGTCTTCTTCGCACGATCGAACATGTCTTGTTGGATCAGTTCAAGAAATTGAGGAATGGCTTCAACGATGGTAGATAGTGGAAGATGTTTTTTGGTTCCGGTGTCTCGACGTACGGTTAGAGTTTGAGATTTTTTGAGATCTAGAGGACCAATTTCGAGACGGAGTGGGACACCCTGAAGTACTTTAAGAAAATATGTTATTTCTTTTTGATGACTGACCGACCTTTTGCTCCCACTCGTTAAACTTCCAGCCAGGGGTATATTCAACCCGCAAATCCGCCTTAGCTCTGACTCCTACTTTGTTTAACTCCTTTGCGAGTTCATCGCACGCATCATTGATCTTCTTTCTCTCCTCTTGGCTTGTTTTAGCGGTGATCCCACATGGTACTACCACGACTTGAATGCTGGCAACTCTAGGAGGCAAAACCAACCCTTGGTTGTCTCCATGCACCATAACCATCACACCAATCGTCCTCGTTGATAGTCCCCAAGAATTCTGCCACACGTAAATCTTTTGTCCGTCGTTCCACGGATCCTCAACGAAAATGTTAAACATTTCGGGTTTGGAAAAGTTTTGTCCAAGACAGTGAGATGTACCAGCTTGAATGCCACGTCCTGAGGTAGGAACGAAACCTTCAATGGTGGTAGTATACAATCCACCTGCGAATTTCTCTTTTTCGGATTTAACACCCTCAATCACAGGGACTGCGAGAAGTTCTTCATAGACGCGACGGTATAGGGTCAAGATGTCACGAACTTCTTGGTCTGCTTCTGCTTTTGTAAGGTGAGCGGTGTGGCCTTCCTGCCAGAGGAACTCGCGAGTGCGGAGGAACGGTTGGGGGTTTTTGAATTCCCAACGGACGACCGAGTTCCATTGGTTGAGTTTGAGTGGGAGATCGCGGTGAGAGCGGATCCATTTGGCGTAGTATGGGTACATGGCAGTTTCGGAAGTCGGACGAATGGCGATAGGTTCTTCGAGGTTGGACTGACCGCTAGGAAAGACAGCATTAAATGAAAAGATAGAGATAAAATCAAGGGTAGGCGTACGCGCGAGTTACCCAGGCGACTTCGGGAGAGAAACCATCGATGTGGTCTTTTTCCCTCTCCAGGACACTTTGAGAGACGAACATGGGGAAGTAAGCGTTCTGGACACCAAGTTCCTTAATGCGTGCGTTGAACCATTCTTCAGGTTGATGAGTGTGGGGGCGGTAGGATAGACAAGGGAGAGACGTACCCTGGATGGATTCCCATATGCTAAAAGACCAAGGTTTGAGGATATAGCAGCCAGAGACGCTGTAATAGTCAAGCATATCCGCCTTGAGCAAAACCTGTAAAATCCGATCGGTGACGGATGTCGGTGAAGGAGGAGGAGGAAGAACTAACGTTGGTATACCAGGACGCGAAGTCGACTTCCTTCTTGACGCCGATGGCAATCTGGGCGGCACCCTCGATCTTGGCTCCCTCCTTCTCCTTCGCAGCAGGTTTAGCTACCAGGGTGGTGGGCACAGGGAGGTCGGCAGCAGTATTAGCTAGGTCTAGTTCATTCAGCTTCGTGGACTCCGTCTCGAGCGACTTAAGGTATTTGAAGATATCAGAGCCAGAGAGGAAAAAAGTAGATGAGGACGAGTTGGCATGGACAGCAAAGGGGGTTGTGATGGATGAGATGGTGGAATCGACGATGGTGGTGACTCTAGAAAAGCTGTCCTTGTTCAGTGCAAGCGGGGACACTGTACCAGAAAGTCGGCGATGTGAACCGAGGCAGTTATAAGGGACGCACAAGCGTTCTTGTCGAGGTCAAAGAACTCTTTCAGGAGGTCCTCCGAGGCGAGTCTGAGCTCTTTGAGGTTGAAAGCCTTGCCGATGGCAGAAGAGCTGATCTGTGTTTCGTCACTGGCGACGACGACGACGGGAACTGGAATTGCCGACTTGGCTGTTTTGGGTTTGTAGACGAGAGTCTTGATGAGGCTAAAGACCTTGGGAGAGGCGTCATTGGCGAGTAAAAGGTCGCGCCACGCCTGGGGAGAATTTGCGTGGTCGTGGTCGACGACGGCAATGGGCTCGATGGCGAGCTGCCTGCAAGCCGTGTGGAGAGCAGTCATTCGGGGTGGATGTCGAAAAGAGAAGGCGAAACGAGCGATAATCGATAACATATTAGAATATATCATAAAAATATGGCTCCGATTCACGGAAACTACCACCATTACTACAATAAACGACCTCTCCTCCGCCTCCACTGCTTCCCACCCTCCATCTTCGCTGACCGTCTCATCCTCGACGTCGGCACCAACGACGGCCATCTTTCCGTCGCCATCGCCCAGTCTTTCGCCCCCCGAATCATCACCGGCGTCGACATCGACCGTTCCCTCGTCGATGCCGCCTGGCGCCACCGCCTTGCCGTCTGGTCCCAGGCCTCGCCGGACAACCAGCCCGCCTATTTCCCTGCCTCTCTTGCCCATGAGCTCGGGCCACTCCCGATCCCGCCCGCCCGTGACCGAACTGTCTTCCCCCACAATACCGTCTTTCGCTGTGCTGACTGGACAAAGGACGAGATTCCAGAGGACAAGGCAGGCTATGATGTAGTCCTAGCGTATGTTAGCTAGGCTTACGCCCAGAGACCCGGCTGACGCTCACTGCAGGCTTTCGATAACCAAGTGGATTCACTTGAACCAAGGAGACAACGGACTCATCGCATTTTTCCGCAAAATTCATCGTGTGCTGCATGACGGCGGACATTTAGTCTTAGAGCCTCAAGCTTGGGAGTCATACACCAAAGCGAAACGCATGGCAGAGGTGTGAGCATGCTACTATTCCACAATATTCATTCTTACCTTGCGCTCAGCACCTGAAAGCAAACTACCAGACGCTCAAAATCAGACCTGAAGAGTTCACGTCAGTGCTCAATGATGTTGGGTTCGACCTTGTCCAGAGCCTTGGTGACACTGGCGAAGGAGGTACGCTTATCTGCCACCCACATAAACACTGTTATTGACCCCCGATCCAGGATTTAGACGCCCTATGATTCTCTATGCTAAACGTCCCTAATAACTATGTAGAGCATATCGCATCCGTGAATCTGACGACTGTCACCACTAGTGCACGACAAGGGTAGTCAGTTTCTGATTTTGAGGACAGCCCCGCGTTTTAGTAGGTCATCGACTCGATGCAAATTGCACTGTGCCAGTTATCCGGCTCCAAAAGCATTCTGCTACCCAGTTTTTTGTCGGAGAGGGGCCAAGCAAGCAAGGAATACATGAAGGATGAGACAGTGAAAATAGCAAATAGCGTGAACCATTGAACGATTGGTCTAGAAGACCACAATATGCTTTCCGCACGCTCACTCGGGGAACTCTCCCAGACGTCAGTGCTTCAGCTACGGTGGGCCGAGGCCGTCGTGGAAATGCGATACCAACCATGAATGTGATACTTGCGTATATCTTCCCACCGTGATTGAACTTGTCAAATTTCAACCAACCTTCGTGCCTTTATGACAATTCTTCTTACTGGAGGGACCGGAAAAACTAGTACACCTCTGGCACATCGCCTCTCTGACAGGACAGTACAAACGGTTCTTCTAGCCTCGCGCAAAGGCATCAAACCGGACGTATTGTCCGGACCCAAGCACTCTAATCTTCACCCGGTCAAATTTGACTGGTACGACCGCAACTCTTGGCAGAATCCTTTTGACTACGTAAATTCCAAAGTGCTATCGCAAATTGATTACATTTACCTCATTGCACCTTTCGCATGGGATGTCAGGATAATGAACGATTTCATTGATTTTGCAAGGGAGAAAGGAGTCAATAGATTTGTCCTTCTTAGTGCATCGCAAGCGGAAGCTGGAGATCCTTCTCTAGGCCAAGTACATGGACACCTGAAAAGATTGGGTACTGAGCATGGGATTCAGTGGGTAGTAATTCGTCCAACTTGGTTCATTGGTATTTGATGATTCTCTTGTTCGATCAATCACCCTGCTGATTGTCTTCACTGTTCAGAAAACCTCAGTGAATATCAGGTTGAGAGCATCAGGGATCATGACACGATTTACTCATTATGGGAAGATGGCAAGGCACCTTTTGTCTCTGCAGAGGACGTCGCTGAACTTGTATACCGGAGGTTGGTTGATTGGAAGGTCTGGAATTATGACGTGATCATACATGGCCCTGAGCTCTTCTCCAATGATGATGTTTGTTTTGAACTACTAGTAGCCTTTTCATCAATACTCATGGTCGAGATACTTGTTTTACAGCTTGCACATCTCCTCACCGAAACTCTCGGCCGAAAAATCACGCATACACGCATCTCGAAGGAAGAGTATATCCAACAGTGGAGTAGTGTTGGTTATGAGGAATTGGCACGGGGATTGATAGATGGGGAGCTTAGAGTTGCACAGGGTTCAGAGCAGTGTATTTTTCGAGCAGCTGGTGCTGCCCAAGGCGGAGTAAGCTTGAGGGATTATGTGGCGAAAAATAAACACGTATGGATGAATGGTGCCATATCTCAAGGATAAATGTGTAGTCGCTCAGTGATCAAGGCACTCATACTCTTGTATGTTTATAAACATCCCAATCTTATATTGTCAAGCTTGGTTCAGTGCACTAAGCATCAATGGATAATTTTCTGCAGGCATTCTGTTAGTTGGCATCACTTGTCGACTCGTACATAATGTCATGAACCATGTGACTACCTAGATAGTATATGCATAAGCATGATTAATAAAAAGAACCTAGGTGTGCTCATTATAGCTCTAGAAATAAGATCTGATTATGTCATAGACTGACTTCCAAGACATCTGCTAGGACCCTAACCAGTTCTAGGTATACTTCCACATCAATGCTTACTCATGCACAGATCAGTCTCTTATGTTTCATCTCCTATAACTTGTCACCTAGACTTCAGGTTGTCCTATCTTCTAGAAACTGTCTCTATAATGTTCCCTTAGTTATCCTTTACACTATTATTCTTCTAGCTATAGTTCTGACTTAGTATTTCAGACCAAGTAGATACTCTGTAGTTTCCCAGTCTGGTAATCAACTAAGACAATATCTCACTTTTCTTCCTAAGTTCTCTTAACACTTCTATTCTTTCTCTGAAGTTATGACTATATGACAAATAGTAGCACAACACATAAGTGAAGGCCAAGATTATCATCTGAAGTTCAGTTGCAAGTTCATAAATAAGCTTCCTAGTGTCAGAATCATGAATGTTGGACTTAACTATTTTTATTTTTCTCTCTTATTTTCATTTTCATTTATTTTTTTATTTTAGAACTTGGAGTTAGAGTTAGTGTGATGTTACAAGTCACTATCACAAATTATCACATGGCATGACTCACTGTCACACTGTCACATGATCATATACCATAATGGAATATAATAAAAGCTTCTAGAAAGAAACAACATCACTATAATGTCCTTGACATATGTTAACCTTAAGAATAATGTATAGTCTTTAGTGTAAGTTAATAATACTATAGCATGGATCAGTAACTTAGTGTATATAAGGTAGACAAGTTTGTATTAGGAACTCTCTTGTATTATCCAATACAAGGTTCTTTCTTATTAATCTACTCTAAGATCTTTGAATTATAACATTAGAACTCAATTCTCTTTCTTGAAACTACCCAACTCAGGACCTTATCTACTTATCTCTCTTATTTTCTTTTCATTCTCAACTGAGAGCAATACCACTCTCCAGTCAAGAAGAATAGCTGAATCCTAGGCTTAAGGAATGTACTAGCTAGATAATATCTTATATAGTAGCTCCATACTGCTAGTTTACTTTTAATCAGTCCATGCAGGAGTATAGTAGGAGCTCTTAAAGCATTATTTAAAGTAGGTATTTTCTCCTTAAAGATTGTTATGGCAACCACTTATCACAAAGACAAATGATCACACAAACAGTAAATCTCTTAGTTGGATATCAAGTGGGAAATTCACAAGAGAACTTGACAAGGAGTCTCTGCTAAATTAGAGTCCTATATATACTAAATACATCTGGTCTATGCTATAACCTCATATCCGCCTCATTTTCTACTCAAGGCCACCATGTTGTATACATGTGCCCTGAC
>Ga0157363_1004297_pt1 | contig 13111 bp, 5 predicted proteins | sample AttsexASBM1_FD_111477 | JGI IMG/M metagenome (GOLD analysis project Ga0157363, IMG submission 111477) | Fungus gardens microbial communities from leaf cutter ant in Ribeirão Preto, State of São Paulo, Brazil - Atta sexdens ASBM1 | ecosystem: Host-associated > Fungi > Mycelium > Unclassified ...
CTTATCAAAAATTCTTTTTACTATCATTATATGTATATTTATTAATATTACTTATAAATATAAAAATAATCTCTCGAGTTACATAAAAAAATTTTTCTGATATATCATTATAATCGTTAAATTAGTCTTTTCACATTAATAACAATAAGAATATCTAATAAAATAATTGCCTAATAAATCTATGTTTTTAAAAAGATATTCTTTTCTGAAACATATAGAGGAAATATCGCCTATATCGTATCTCTTAAACGTTTAAACAAAATTGTAACAAAAGCTTTAAAACGCTCAGAATATCTTTGTACTTACACCAAATTTTGGTTCATTAGTATTAAAACAAAACGACATTTTTATGAAAATAAACATTGAATTATTGTCTAAATTAGATTCGATAAAGTCTTTCGGTACCGATTTAGAGACTGAACCGTTAAATTGTACCATTTGATTTAAATTGCACATAAATCATACTTCTAATACAATAAATAATTATTAGTTTTTTTACAAAGAAAGATCTAAATTTTCTTAAAATCCAACAAATAATATCTATATAAATAATTTTTAATTTATCTTAAAAAGACTCAATACAAACATATTTTTTTTATATAAATATCAAAATATAGTAATTATAAAGTATTATTTAATTACCTTAATATGCTATTTATTTTAAATGTAAGTATAATATTAAGACTAGTGATAAGTATTATTGGGTTGTCCGGAAAGTTCGTGCCGATTTTGAAGGAAAATTGAAATGCAGAATATTTAAATTTTTAATTTCATTTAAATTTAAATCTTTTGCGGCACGAACTTTCCGGACAACCCAATATTTAATTATTCAATTTTAATGGCCTAATTTACATCGTGCACTTGATACAAATATAACTAGTAATTCTCTATTAAATTATCTTAATTTCAGCAATGCATTTAAAGAGTGATATACAAAATTGGTACAATATGCATCAAAATGATTAACTAAATATTCATATCATATATATATTTACAAGTATTGCCGAAATTAAGTTAACTAGTTAAATTAAGTTACTAATCAATACCCGTATCAAATATACGATATAAACTAAGCCAATATGTTATTTTATCTTAAATGTATATTGTAATGTATTTTATCTTAAATGTAGGTATAATATAAAGATCAGCGACAAGTTACAATTTACCCTACTATCTGTATTTTTACAAATTTGCCAAGAGCAATATAACTTATAAATATTTTGTTAATTTGATGCTATACATGAAAAAAGTTCAAATATTAAACACCGAATAAAATCAATTTTGAGTGTCATTAGTGAACGAAACTTGAAAACAAAAAATGACATTACTAACATATTAGTGTCACATTTGTATTCATGTCATCTTCGAGAAAAATGTTTCGTTTAGAAAATACAATAGAAGTATTTAATCATTGGTACGACTTAACTAACTTCATCCTATATAAATAAAGATGACATTGAGAAAAAAAACGTATGTAATAATTAATTACTTTAATTATTTTCTCTTTCTTTCTCTCATTTTTTCCGATGTCTTTGAAATGTAAAGAAATAACTGCCTTCATTTTTATAAAATGTTTCAATTTTATCTTATCGATCATATTTAGATATCAACTTTATTTTATCACATAAGATTTAGAGTAACCTCAATTAGAAATGAAAATGCCTCGATTTTGAAAAAAAAATATTTGTTGCTAAAAGAATAGAGCTAAAGCGAATGATATCGGCAAAAGTCGCCAAAGTTCTCGCGGAACGATTTGAGAACCGTTGCTTTAAAATCCCACTTTTCGAGCGTCTAGTTGGTATGATAATGTAATAAAATAAATGGAGGTTGCTGCTTCCTGTCCCAAGCGATATAGTCTTCTATCCTCTCCCTCTCTCTCTCTCTCTCTCTCTTTCCCCTTCCTTCCTCCCTTCTCTCTCCTTCCCTCTCTCCTTCCTGATGTTCCTCCTCATTCCTCTAGGACCCCACAATTCGCTGTGCAGCTCTCTTTTTTCTCACCGTTACCCACACCTTCCGCCACCATACCTATCCGGGCCTCGAGATCGGGGGAGCACGCGGGACAGGGATGGAATCGAGAAGGTAGAAGGGAATGGAGAGAGTTCACCTCGAAAGCGAAATACAACAAGTCCTGCCGCCATTGCTGGATCACCCTTCAGCGGGAGTTTTGTCGTCGCGTGGGTGGGGGGTTGACAGTGCGACGAGAGTCGGTCTCACTCTACCCGACCGACTCGGTCGAACCCGGCACGACCCCGGTTTCCCTGCTTCCTGGGGGCAGCGGAATGGAAGTAGGGGATACACGGAGAATGCCGAGGTAGATAGGTCGAAAACTCCGCCTCCGCACATCCGCGAAAGCGAGTCAATACTATCACTACCTTCCGCCTCCTCGTTCCGCCATGCCTATACTCGCCCTTTTTCGCTAGAGGATATCGAAATTCGTTACCGGATCTGCACAATCTCCACAGGACTTACGATTGTAAGGGTGGAAAAAGGGTTGAGTTTAAGATAGTCTGAGAAAGTGTCGATTTGTTGTCTCACTTCAACGATTGCGGTAAACAAGAAATGCTGTCTTAATCTTCAATTTCGTGATTGATGTATTCTATATATTTAGTGTGAATTTAATCATGACATTAATTTACTGAGAAATCTTCACAAGCTTCTTTTCCAACATCAATGAGGTAAGATAGATTTGTGAAACAAGCGATAATTATTTAATGTGTTTTCTCTGTCTATTCTCATTTTTTAATATCTAAATTCAGAAATAACAATCTTCGAAGTTATAACAATTCAATAACAGAGACAGATTATTGAAATTAGTAAAATGGTTCTTTTGCAAAGACTTTCTACATAATATTCAATAATTCAACAATTCAATAATTTAAGTCACAGTTCAATAAATTATTTCTTTCAAAACATTTGTAGAGCGTGATTCGTATCTCGTGTATCATAGAAGCAATTTATAGAAATAATTTGTCTTTGTATTTTTTATACTTTATTACTAATGATAATAATATCGTCATTAAATATTTAGATATGCACATATATTTTTAAATATAAAAAGTGCGGACATTTTTTTAGATACTTACTAATAAAATGCACTCTCAATAAATAACTATAAAAATAAAAAAAGAGAATGTAATATGTAATATTAAAGATGTATTCAGCATGATGCAAGTTGGTCAAAGTTTGCCAGATGCTTTTTCTTTTAAAAGTTCAGAAGAATACTTAAGGTCTACATGTTTCCCTCAATTATTTTCTGTGGTTCGCTGCCTGACTCGGCGCATTTCATAGATCCGCTCGAAAAAGCATTAAGGTCGCTTACCCCCAGCGACGGGGCGTTTAACTCCCCGATTGCTTTGACAACTTAAGCAAACCCTTAAACCTCGCTCAAGCCCCGATGTAATTTATAAGCCGAGGGGATAACTCCGCCGGGGACCGTCAAACTGCCATGTGGCAAAATCCTCGTCGGCAGGGGAAGTCAGGGATTATGCAGTGATAAATAAATATATACATTATACAACATCCTCCACGTCGAAGTTGTGTCGGTGCAAATATACATTGTTACGTTGTACCCACAAAGTCAAATCGTGTCTTGAAAGGCTCGCAGGTCTCCTGATAATTTACCTCCTCGCCAAATACACTGGTAATCTTTGAATTTTTGCTTCCCGTTCAGAGAAAATGACTTATACTTTTGCTTCTAAATCTTATTTTTGTGATTAATTATTAATTAATTTACTATGGCGTATTATTAAATGGTGCATTATTAGATTCTATATTAGTAATTCTTTCAGTTTATTGCTGCGTAACTCTTTTTTTTTACAATTTTATTTCAAAACATGTCTTTACTTTTTATATTGTAATTATTTATCTAGTTTATTTTATCTTTATCGTAAAAATATAAATGGAACTTATGTTTGTATCATATTACTTTTAATATTATTACTTGGCATTTTCATACTATGAATAAATTAAGATGTATTAAATATATTTATCCAAAATTGCGTTATAATTAATGCTTATCTAAAATTATATTTAATCGATATTGTAAAAGTTAATATAATTTACATTGATAAACATGTAATAATAAATAAGATAGTAGTAAGTCTATGAAAGAGTGAGTCAGTGATGATAACTTAGTTAATCGGATTTATTTTTATTACAAGTAATCGTTACAATATATATATATATATATATATGTATATATATATCACCGAGAATACGTTTTACAGCAAATAGTATCACAACACGAAATATACAGAGAAAGTGCGGACGAGCATTCATCGCCGAGAAAAATCAATTTCACACATCTTTATAAACAAAATTATTTTCATTATGGAAATAATTTGATTTTAATCGATGTTATGCAACATTAAATTTTATGAATTCATATTGCCGCTTCGGTTATTTCAAAATGTAATGTGTAATTTAATTTTGACTGTATATATCGTCATGATTTATTAATCGTATCTCTGATGCATAAATTTGTCTGTAAGCAAAAAAGAAAAAGAAATATTTTAATTGAGTTAATTTTTTAAATAATCTTACGAATTTATATAAATATATGTTTCGTAAAATAATCAATTTTCGTATTTGCGTTTTTGACGTTCACAAAGCTGTAAAATTCGTGCCCACCCTATCACTTTTTTCTCTAATTCGATAAGTCAATAATAAATTTAAAAGATAAAAAATGAAATTAGTAATGAAGTATCCCCGCTTTTCGGATTAATTCATTGACTTCCTACGAAAAACAGAAAATGTGCTATCAACGTGTCGAGCCTAACGCCCGATAAATATATCTATAATAAATAAATACATGTATATATCTATATGTGTATATTTACGCCGCAATTGAGTGTCCCTCGGTCCACTTTAGTTACCGTTTTATTCGTTAGCGATGCCATTCTTTTCAGTGCTTCGCATTTGTACGATAGAAATATTCGCCAATCGAAATTCTCACGATCATCACAGAGGGACTTAGGACTTTGTCCTTAGGCCTGATCGTGTTGAAAAGAAGTTCGCGCGTTTTGCTCCTTGATTCTTTCATTAAAAAAAAGCTTCTGTTAATCTTTACTGTCTTTCTTCGATGACTGCAGATTTTGTCTTTCATAAATCTCGTCCTGCTTCTAGCTCTGAATTATTTGGTTTTTGGATCATGTATTTGCGTTTTGTTAAATGACATTCGTAACAAAGTCCTTTGGTATTTAAAATGTTTAGTTTTTATACATATCACAAAGGACCTTCTCCATCGGCGTATTGCCGATAGTTCTATGAAAATAGATCAATTCCACTCTTGCAGCTGGAACTGTTCGCAGCAACGGCAGCAACAACAACAATCTGCCGAAGCGGGCTGGACTATTTGGTTGTTGAGCACGTGCGTGATGTCCGAGCATTAGCTGCGCCTGATCCTGCAAATTCTCAATCTGGCTCGAATCCTTTAAACCGCGAGTTTCTGTAAATTTGGAAAAATCTGGTTTCTGAGAGTGCGCGTCGCAGGTGTAAATTAAATAATCATTTCGGCGTGCTATTTAAGTAACTAAATATGTAGTATATAAATTCAAATTGACTAAGATCCAGCTTAAGCACCGTTAAAGGTTTTATTCCTTATTTGTTGTGTAATCACATTTACGGTCTTAAAAAATTCTTTGAAATTAAATTAGTTTATATAAATGTATATATAGTATATTGTAACTGCACTCTTATTGAAATCAAGCGGATTAATTTTCATATAAAAAAACGACGCGAAGATGAAGATACAGTTTATATTAAATATCGAGAAGAATAAAAAAGTTAAAATTAAAAAGTGGAACTTTAAAGATAAATCGCAAAATCAGCATTGTGCAAAACGAGACAAATCAAAGTTAAGAATTACTAACCTGGGCGAAAGAGAACGATGGCCTTCATACAAGCGAATTCCGCAGGATCGACCATGACCGCTTTGTATCTCTGCAGGGTGTCGTGTAAGTGTCTAACATCCGCCGCCACTTGGCTGGGCTTCCCCGTAGTAGTTTGCAGATGCAACCCTGAATGCGGATGCGAGTGAGGCGAGAGGGTCAGAGCAGTAAGCTCAGCGGCGCTAAAGAGAGGCGAAGATTCAAGCGGCAGACACCATTGAACCGCATTTAGTAGGAACAATTCCGACCAAACTTCTTCCAGTAATATTACCTGCGCAATAAATACAGACTTGCGAGTTTATTTAACTGTGGCATTACGTCTGTTTAGAGCATTATTATAAATATATGTGTTTTCCTCCAATAAGCCTGATAATTGTTACAAAATTTAAGATAATAATTTAATTAACCTAACCTAACCTTTACCGACATCCTATTCTTTATTTATCACATTCACATAAGGATACGTAGATATGTATTAGCTGACCTAACTGATTTTTTATTTCTACCGTCACGATTATTGTACATCGTAATAAATTATCAAATAAAATAGTGTTAAAATGTATAAGGACATGTTAAATTAATAATAAATACATGCACATTGGAATACAAATAAATTGCTATTGACAAATTTAGTTGAAAAATCATTACCTGATCTCTGAATGGCAGACCAGCGAAGGAGGGAAGATTTTTCGCCCATTTGACTGCCATAAAGAGCAATCTCGCGCTGGTCTCGTAAACCGTTTCAGCACTCGCTGGTGAATATAAGGATGGCAGCACTGGTGGAAGTTGAGTGCATCCGCTTCGTTGAGGCGTCAACGGCTCCTCGTTTGTTACATCTATACTGTCCTCGGAAGCGTTTCCTGTTTAGACGCAAAGCTTCTTCTTCATTCAAATATAAAATTTCCATAACTGAAATAACTTGAAATAATAAAAATAACTTGAAATTCACATTAAATACAAAGATTTAAAACAAATAAATATTTTGTTTATATACCGGACGACTAATTTTTGCATCGTAAGTTTACATAAATAATCTTGAATACATAAAATACTTATATTAAAAAATTGAGTTTTTTTTTTTTCATTTTTTCTTCATTTATTTCGTAATATATTTCCATGTGTTTCTATTAAAGCACAGATCAAAAAAATACTATCTTTATTGAGTAACTTACGATACAAATGCTAAACTGTCTTTCTCTCTTTCTCTCTCTCTCTCTCTCTCTCTCCCCTCCCCCTCCTTCTCCCCCCCTCTCTTTCTCTCGTTATATTACTTTTAAATACGATTTGGTATAATTTATAATTCTTTAATCATTTTTTTGAAATATCTATTAAACATTCTTAAGATGAATATGGTGAATAAAACAGACAAAAAAAATGTTTTATAAATTTATTATACATATTTTTTATTAATTTTGCTCAATTCTTGCTAATGTAATAATTTTTTTATTATTATCTTAAAAAATGTTAATAACTTTTTATAAGCGTAACAATTGCATTTAAATGCATACCGTCCTCGTTTTCTTGCCGAGGTGGTGTTGTTGCGTTGTTTGCGGAATTTGTCGTCGGTGCGACTGTAGGCAGAGGTAGTGGCGTAGTATATCTCGCCATGGCCAAGGATACGGGCGGTCTGAGAAATAATATTATAATTCATGATATAAAAGATAATAGAATCTGAATACTAAAAAATAAAAATAATATTAAGAATCTTTATTTTACACCGCATGTGTGAGAAACACAATCAATACTAGAAATTTAAAATGCCTATTATAGTGGAAGCTGGATCTTTATTGCTTTAAATAATTCAATCTTGAATATTATATATACTATATTATATATACTATATACTATATTATATGTACTAATATATACTATATATGCATTTGCATATATATCATATTGTAGTCTTTTTAGAAATACGCGCCGAATTGTTTTTCCGAACTATAAAACTACTACGCAATTAAAACTACTTTAGTAATCGTGAATTAAATTAATAAGCAATTCAATAATTTGATGCTATCATCAAGCATCATATTATAAAGATGTTAATGTGTTGAACTTTAATAAATTTATTGCAAATAAAAAATAATTACGTATTAATAAAATTAATAATTTCTATCATGTCCAATGTCCTGCTAAAATTTAATTTCAGTATATAAAAGTCTAAAAAAACTTTATATACAAATATTTTACATGATTTGTACTTAAAAAATATTATAATTATATACAATATTATTATAATCTTTCTTAGATATTATAAAAGACACGAAGAGAATTATGTTTCATCTTATTCGTCTGCTTCAAAAGATTACTTAGAATTGTATCATTACAATTTTCCAAATGCAAATTCGATAAAAATATGTATTGTATATATGTACGCAACGATTTCAAGTGACGATATCTTCAGTCTATTCGTGCGCGTGTTTCGTTTATAGATTCATCTTGTTCTATACAGGGATATTTTTCATCGGTTTTAGATAGGTTGGCCAGCAAATAATTATCGTAATCCCTAAGGAAACAATCAAGGAAAAGAGACCATCGATGCTTTCATAATAATATACTTTCTAACGAATCCGATTCTCGCAATTATTTCCATTGCAAATTTAATGGTGCAGATGACGTTTCGCGGTGAGATCCCGGTTAATCCTCAAGCAAAGCTGCAACAGCAAAGGTAAATTTCTTGTTTCTCGACAATATTGAGTTTTAAATATATTTTGGCATTTAGCCAAGTATGTTTAGAAATAAAATTTGTTGCTATATTGTATTGATTTACAGCAACGGACGGGGTAGTTCATAATTCTGGAGGCGAGATTATCGGCACCATTACGACGTTCGAGGGTGAAATTCCGTCGCGACACCGACGGAAGATCGATGCGGTCGGACCGGGTTCGCCACGAAGAATGGCAATTCCAGCCGGCAGAAACTTTGCCAGTTGCTATATGGAACTGTGTAAGCAGCAACGATTGCGACCGTTGCCGGTGATATGTGTAACGTTACCACATAATCTGGACTTTACTACCGATCGTATCAAAATGGACGACTGGAGACCGATTTTGAACTCGCTTTCCCTCGATCGCTCGCTCAAATCGATCAGTGTGCATAGCAGGTTGCAAATTGAATTGACTTTGATACTTTTTATATCTTTTATTTTTAATGTTCCTTAATTGACCCTTATGTATACTGATTTTCAAATTTGATGTTATTTTAGATGCTTATGACCAAAAATTTACATATACATTTAAGAGTTATGTTTCTTTTTATGTATGCTAAATTTGGTTTAAATTTTTTTAAACTATTTCTTTTTTTTCTTAATTTTTTAAAAATACATTCTAAGCTAACAAAAAAAATATTTTAAAGATATTAGCAAAATATAATTTATCGTTCTAAAATTCATAATCTCTCAATATAAGAAATTATGTATACTTATGCTATAAAAGTTTTTGTCAGGTATCAATGCCGCAAACCGTTAGAAGAGATTAATTCCGAGGACAAAGCACGAGCAATGGGTAAAGCTCCGGTGGTTCTCACACGTTATTTGTTGGAGTGGCTGTCACAAAGTATCGGCCAATGTGTGAGGAATTCACCCAATCTCACATACTTAGAACTCGAAGGTATCCCATTTCCACCAGATTGTATTGCAGTGCTCTGTGTTGGCCTATCGGGAACACAGACTTTACATCATTTATCTCTTCGACGTTGTTACATTGGCGATAACGGCTGCGAATTGATCTGCCGAACGATAGCGGATATTCGCAGCGTGAAGTCATTGAATCTTAGTTACTGTGACCTCACACCGAGCAGCGGCAGCGCATTAGCATCTGCACTCTCAAGACAGAAATTGGCATTGTATCATGATACCTGGAAACAATCGCTAAGATATCGCGAGCCTAACTTCGACACGATGCCTGGGCTACGCCGCCTGACTTTGAACAATAATCCACATCTAGGGAATTGCGCCGTTATAGAAATGATTGAGGCAATACGCGATAGTTTGTGGATGAAAGCGCTGGATCTTCAGCATTGTGGCTTGACGGATCAAATCGGTGCGGATTTAATGAATTTACTTGACCAGAATAACACGCTGACAGTACTCGATGTGAGGAAGAACGTGAACCTAAACGATGAGCTCGCGACAGAAGTGATGAGAAGATTAGTGAAGAATGATGTTGAGGGAAAATCGGAATATAAGTGGATGGGATTAACACCAAAGGATAAGAAAATCGCATCGACTGATACTCGAAGAGGTAGGGAGAATGAAGACACCGCGAAGCTTTTGAGAGCGCGAAATGTTTTTACTAAATACACAAAGCGACCTCAGATAATTCCACCAAGAAGGACAGTTCCAATATCGCTTCTATCGACAAAAATGAAGATTCAACCTTTACAGTCAGACTTCCGCAATATAACTCAGCAACGTAATTCAATTCATTCGCAGATGATCAACAATGTACAAACAATGCCTAAGGTTTCTCTTCATTTAGATCTTCAATCTCGTATCCAGCCCGTAGTGAATCACGTCGATGTTGAAGAGCAATCGAAACACAAAGATATCGTGCAATGTACCGATGAGACAAGTTTAAAGAGTTTTGATTCTACTAAGGTAGATGTTGGTATGCAAAGTGTAGATCACCAAAGTGATTCAGAAGAAATCCAATGTATTCTCAGGCAATTGACGGAAGCCCAAGCAGAACACGATTGTCTTCTGAAGGAAACCAAACGAATCAATCTTTTGCTTGCTGAAGAACGAGCACGTCGCGAAGCCGCCGAAATGAATCTGCAATCGGCACAAGACAACTTGGTCAAGCTAGAATGTGCTTTGAAGAAGAAAGAAAACGAAACTAGAGGTTACCTATTAGTCAGTGAACAGTCCTTGAATGAGATATGTTTATCTTTTGATCGACTTCTAGAGCTATTAGAGAACGTTACTGACAAATATTCATACGATGGAACATTGGAATCGCAACAAATCGTAAGCGCAGACATTAAGCGATGCATAACATCCGTTATTAGGCAGACTAAATCAGAAAATCTCAAGCGAGGCTACAAGATGGGCATCGAATTGCCGCAATATATTGTGGATGGCGTACAAAAGTTTGCCAAATCTGAGAGCGACGTAAGATCGATGATGCCGATCCCGGCAACATATCTTGAGAGAAAGATTGGTGAGTGTTTGGAGAATAATGAACTGCACCATCGGTGTCACGACGACATCGTCGATATCGTCAGCAAGCCGATATCGTCCGTTCATCGAGCCCGAGCGATCTTCGCAAGTATCATTAGCGGCGAGGCCATTGACTTAAGTTAGCTGTGATTAAGCGGCTGAATTCGTCGATCGTGCAAAGACAATCGTATAGTAAAGTCTCTATTTGGAAGTTCCATGCATGAGGCGTATAATATATACATATTTTGTACACGTATATACATATAAGAACCCACACACGCAGAGATGCTGCGTTTTTAACCCTTCTGTTACTTAAGGGATACTCCATTTTCGCGTAATTTCTTTGCTATTAGTTTCGATATGAATGTCATAAACTTCTAAGTGAAGTGTCGTAAAGTGCACGTAAGAGGCTCTTCTTTAGGTATTTAATAGACGTCCTTTCTTTGGATGCCTTTGCTATTTGAGAAGTAAATAATTTTTGTTTTCGACGTATACATATTTCCGAGCTCGAAAAATTGATAACTATGAAAAAATTAAGACTACAATTTACTTTTATAAACTAAAAGATCTGTAATTATTTAATACATGATTACGCGGTGATGATTTAAAAATCATAAGAAAAAGCATTTATGAGATACATTCATCTCTGTTGTATCGTATTAAATCTTTAGATGTTCTTCGTAGCAAAATGAAAGTAATTCAACGTAATTCAAATAATATAACGTGTAAACAAATTAATTGTTTATTCAAATAGTTAACAGATGATCAAGATAATTAAGATTATCAGTTAATATTTCTAGATAAACTTTGATGAAATATGTAATCTACAGTCCGAAGGTGATGCTGTTAATTGGGAAGATCGACTCGCGTGACGAAAAGCGTGTAATGTTCAAATCCATTTATAGCCACATTTTTTTTAGCTCTTTATTGTACATGGAATAAATATTGCTTATTATTTCCGTAAAACTTTGTTTAAATATTTCTTGCGGTGAGAGAGTAAAATAACTCTTCCTGATTATAATTCATTTAACATCTTCTTGTCATTCTCGGTCTTTTCAATGAAGCAGATTATAGTCAGCTCATAGCTGTAACAATAACCTCGAGTCGACATTAATTTATGTGTAATTATAGATTCTGGAGTTATTGACGATTATTCGCTTGTCTGCTCCAGTGCAAGTTTCAAAGCTTCATGTTTACGCGATCGAATGGTTGATTTTAATAGAAACGATCTCTCTCTTCTCTCATGATTCGTATCAAATTATTCTGTAGAACCAAATGGTCGGAGTGTGAATTGTTTTATAACAATACACAGATTATATATCCAATTACGTAAATACATTTCAAATTCTAGCATTAACATAAATATGCATCCAATTGTCAAATCCCAATTCATTAAATTTTTTTGTTTCACAAATTTTTTAAAACGTCCCAGTCAATACCAAAAGTAAAATAACACTAAAGTAAAATAACAGTATTATGTTATTTTTAGTACCGACTGGAATAATTTGTTGAATTTTAAGTAGATGAAAGATGTTTTTGAAATTATGCCAAATCAAATTTGAAGAATTAAAATGACAGATTCAATATATAACAGCCAAATTAAAAAAAAAGTTAAACTATGTTGCTTATGTTCTCATACATTAAATTAATATTTTATACTTAACAATTTCTCAGGTTTTTAAATCCGCAAATCAAACTTGAAAATTCATATCAGATCCCGAAGAATTATTTGTTATTTTTTAAAATCTTATCAGTATAATCTAAAACTAACAATGAGGATGTATGAGGAATTTTAAACAAATATATTAAACAAATATAATGTTTCGACTAAATACAATTTTCCAAAATTTTCAGTCATTTTAGCTATCAATTGAATCTGACATTTTTAATTTAAAATTTTGAGTGCAGATTTCATAAAAATTATAATGTAAAAATTTTCAGAACATATTCATTATCTTTTTTTCTAGCATAAAAAAAAGTGTTCATTTTAATTTATATTTTGTTTATAGTTTATTATTAATAAAAAAATAATTATATATTTATGTTATTCACGTATATATATATA
>Ga0157363_1004298_pt1 | contig 13110 bp, 6 predicted proteins | sample AttsexASBM1_FD_111477 | JGI IMG/M metagenome (GOLD analysis project Ga0157363, IMG submission 111477) | Fungus gardens microbial communities from leaf cutter ant in Ribeirão Preto, State of São Paulo, Brazil - Atta sexdens ASBM1 | ecosystem: Host-associated > Fungi > Mycelium > Unclassified ...
AATATATATATATATATATATATATATATATATATATATATATATATATATATCATTAAAGCAATTAGTATTATTTCAACTAATAAAAATAATATTTTACAGTATTATTAAAAACAAGTTATTATCATAGATATCATCATTTATATATTGTTACTATATTTAGCATTAATTATATTTTTTTTATATGTTCCGTCTCTTTCACAACATCTTTGAACAGATATGTTACAACTATACATTCATTAGCATTATAGGTTCTTCGAATTCATGGTTCTTCGAAGGAGCAGTTCCCGTACGATCACAGAAATGAAGCATGGTAAGTGGAGATTCGGATGGGACCGCGCATGGGTGCATTATAAAATTAGTTCTCTAATTCATAAAATAAATTTTTTTTTATTATAATTTTGTCGTGTATCCTCTGAAATATGATGCTAATCAATAATACTTATTTTCATAATAAAATTTCAATGAAACTTTAATGAAATTTTCGCCACCACTATTACACTATTAGTGACACTACTTGTCGAATTTACTTATTGCATTAGTGACACTAGTAATATATTTTTATGCTGACTAGATCAATTCAAGATTTTCAACTCGAAAATTAATCAAAATTGGAGTCAAAAATCCATCAAAATTGGAGTCAAAAATCCATCAAAATCAATAGAAATTTCGAAAAACTTTCGACTTTTATTTTTGACATCGAACGACTTTTCGAGAAATTATTTCTGACTGGGAAGGTTATGTAGCGCTCAGTGAGTGATAGAGCATAATTTTAAGTCATTTAGAAATAACTTTTTTTCATTATTATAAAGATCAAAGCCTTTAAAAATGTTTGTACTTCGAAGAAGTAATGTTACACGTAATATGAAAAATTCTTATATACAAAAGATGTATCGAAGGAAACTTAATAGTGTATATTTTGAAATGAAGATTTTTTTGAAGATTTCAAAGTCAATGTTTTAAAACAAAATTGTATGATCTTTTGCACAATCAAGTTATTCTATATATAAACGTATTATAGTATCAAATGATCAAAAAAATTAACATTTAATGACATATTATATATTTTTATTGTAGTACATTTTGACATAAAATATAAAATGTAGAGTTTAATTTAAATGTCTATTAAAATATTATGTTAAAGCATATTAGATTATCGATATTAAATTTAAGTAAATGAAAGGCGAGATTATGTATATAATGTTATGTTCGCGAATATTTGTAGAGCATAATTTTTCTAAAAAAAAAGAGTATTGACATTTCGAAACGTGTTGTCATATTATAAATTAAATTCTTTTTTGCCGTCAATTTCTATCTCCGTTTCTTGGCAAGACTGATTCTGAGAACTCCAAGACGTTGGGAAATTTGCACGTCTATAATCGTAAACTATTCACTATTTGATAATTGTATCTAATTAATATTTTTATGCACAGAATAATGAGATAAATAAACAATAATATTATTTATCAAAATAATGATTTTTCTTTGAATATCAGAACAAGACTAGTCATTTTCCATAATAGTTTTATTGGATGCTGAATACAAACTCATTTTTCAAATAATTTCATCATTCACGTCACAGTTATAAGAAATTTGCAATGGAAATTATTATTCTTAGAAGAATTGTCCAAAATAGAACATAACTTTTTATTTTAATATCATTATTTTATTAAAGGTGGAAATCTCCTTTTCTGTAATACGCTATATGATATGTACAGTCAGTGGCACAAAAGAGCATGATCAGCAGTTCTCTGAAAGAAACTGAATATATTACAAAATTTAAGGGAATATTATCTATTAAAAAATCAGAAAGTGTTATTGTAACATTTTTATAAATACACCGTTTTCACACAAGTTATGGATTATCACTTTCAATAAAAAGATCATCGCAGAAAACTCTTTCTTCAAACAACTGTATCTTGCACAAAAATTGATGAACAGAAAAGAAAAAAAGCATTTTGTAGGAAATTTTATAAGCTTTAATTTGATATACTTTATATTTTTTACATAAATCCTTTAGAAACTGAAATATTTATAAAAAAAAACGACAAACAGATTTTTGAAGGAAATATTGAAAAAAGGGAATTTTCCTCAAAGCTGTTTTTCAAAAAATATATTTTGGTACACATCTAACATCGTATCATATATAAATACATGTAAACTTTGAAAAAAATACGAATATTTTTTCCAATTCGATTACATATCCGTATTAATAAACTTATATTTTAACGTAAATTGAAGGTAAAAATGTTTCGATTTGACAATAAGTACTTTTTAGAAGTAGCTAAATTTTTTTAGAAGTAGCTAAATTTAAGAGATATTTACTAAAAATCATTAAAAAATAAATTTTATTCGAAAATAAGAGGAAACATTCTTAAAATATCTCGGAAACTATTGGTCGTACAAGAATGAATAAAAAATGATTTTGTAAAGAATTCAATAACCTTAAATTTTCATAAGAAATATTTTGTACATAAACCCAAATTCAAGATATTTACGAAAAAAGTACGAAAAATTGTTTCTTTCTCAAAATGATCAAAAATACGATATTTTTAAAAATATTCTATCACGGAAAGTACGATTGATCGTATTTTCGATATTGAAAAAAAAAAACGAAATTGTTTATAATTTTACTAGCTTCTTTATAATAACTTTATTTCGAAAAAATCAATACTATCAAAGATATTTTTGAAGAACCATATTTTTGATTAAGTTTTTTGAAGGTGCAAAGTTTTTCAAGTGAGCTAACGGTCAGGACTTTTAGTATGTTGTATGCTATTTCGAACAACTTACCGCAAACAAATCTTGCAACATGCATGTTATCTGGGTGAATGTCAATATTAATACTCTATAGCAACATGCTGTAGCAACAGAAAAATTATATAAATGTAAATACAAGGTGTCCAGTAATAACCGCATCTCTCGTGAGCAGATAAAACGAATTAAACTGAGTCCTTTACCATATTACAATTTTACAACTTTTTTTTAAGTTAATCAATGAGCAAAATGTCTAAAATAAAAAATAGCGTATAAAACAACTTTAAAATATTTTTAAGAATTTTTTTGAGAAATATTTTCAAGATATTTCATAAAGAAATTTGAAAAATATCTTAAAATTGTCTTATGCGATATCCGCTTATTCAGCAATTTTTAGAAATTAATATCTCGTTTATATATGAGTACTACACTTGTTTACAGAATAGAACATTATTTATTGGATTAAATTTTTGAATGTTAAAAACGAAGTCAAAAAATTTCGTTAGGTTTCCAACATAATTTTAATGTTTAAAAAAATGACTTTTTTTACGACATTCTTTTATAAAGAAAGTTAATCATTATCTTGAATTATTAAAATTTGTTGTTATGATAAATTATATATTGTATTTAATTAATTATGTATTGTTCATATCCTATAAAATGCATTTTTTTTTATTTCAATATCTTATATATTTTATAATCGAACAACGAAGAATTTGAATACAGGATTTCTCTGAGATACAAGTTTGTGTCGAAAAACATATACAAATCATATACCTTTTTTTTAGAAATGTTACGCACGCGCACATGTGTATGTGTGGTATACTATATGTATATATGTACAACATTCGAAGTTAGGTGAAAATGAAATTGAAAGGGAACGTGTTATCTTACGCGAAATGCAGGAAGTTGAAACAAATTTACAAAAAGTTGTATTTGATCATTTGCATGCCGCTGCGTATCAAGGTACAGCCTTAGGACGAACAATACTGGGGCCTTCTAAAAATATCAAAAACATTTCACAAGATGATCTTGTTAAATACGTGAAAATTCATTATGAACTGTCTAGGTAATTTTCGATTGATTTATGTAGTTAAGGCTCCTGAGTACTCACTCCAGTCATATTGAATCGTGATAAGCGAGAAATGTGTCATAAGTGACACGTTGATTTTTCTTGCATGTCATTTGTAAATAAAGAGAATTTGGATAAAATGAAATGATGAGATCGCTTTACTTGTAAAAATGGACAAAAACTATCCTTATCTCCCTTGACAGTCAAAATAGTCATAAAAAGCATATAAAGTGCGTTTACTAATTTTTACTTAAGGACTTTTCCGACTGCAGTTGTGCTCAACCTAATGAGCACATTAATGCTCACCATTATGAAAATTTTTATAAAAATTTATTTCACTTTCATATAGAATAAGATATTCCATAAGTATTAATATGTTTATACAAATTTTTTTTATACAGTATAAAATGCCTTCCGTCTTCGCTACTGCCGCCGGTCGAAAAAATAGCGATTTTACTTATTTTACTATTTACTTTTCTGAATGGTTTCTTAAAAACGAATACATATTCAAACCGGAATCCATATTCAACAAATTTCATATTATTTCTTGTGATATCAAGTTTTAGTCTCATTATTTCAAAAAATCGTTAAAAAAAACTTTGTTTTTTACAATGAAGAAAAAAACCACTTTCGAATAAACTTTAGATAGGGATCCTATATATACACACACACACACACACACACACACACACACACGCACGCACGCACATATATGTATATATTTAGTGGAATCTATAACGATAAATTATTACATGGAAAAAGTCCCGGGATTTTTAATGAAAACAAGCGTTTTTTGAGCAAAGTTATATTTATTCCTCAACATAGTTGCCTTCAAGGGCGATACACTTGGTATAGCGATTTTCCAACATTTCGATGCCCTTTCTGTAAGAAACGTTCAAGCCTTCGAAATACGCCTCGGTCTCCACGATGACTTCCTCATTCGATATGAATCTCTTTCCCTGGAGCCACCGCTTGAGATTTGGGAACAGATAATAGTCGCTGAGGACCAAGTCTGGAGAATACGGTGGATGAGCAATCAATTCGAATCGTAATTGGTTCAATTTGGCCATCGCTTTTAAGGATGTGTGTGACGGTGCGTTATCGTGATGGTACAGAACGAAGGCGAAAATAGCGCCACTTAAACGACTATAGCTTGTAAACGAATGAACGAAATGTTATGAAACTTCATACATAAACTAGTGACAGATGAACCTCTTGAAATGAATCATGTTCATTTTCTAGTGGCGCCACGTATTGAAAAATCCCGCGACTTTTCAGCCCTTGTAGTATTGTGTGTATTGATAATCACAAATCATAAATTATAAGTATAATGATTTCATTGTTAAAGGCGGAAAATGTACTATCTTAGAAAAACTCTGTACTTGAATCCTTCATAACGTGATTAAAAAGTAAGATATTGAGATAAAAAGATAAAGATATTTTGTAGAAGATGAACATTATATTCATAACTTCTGATTACAATTTCGAGATAACGTTAATCTTTTTTCACAAGAATATTTTAAATATTATAAAAGGGCTATTTTAGCACATTAAATCTCAGTTATTTCGAAAACTTGATGTGCTAGTGAAATTTAACTTGCGGCATCGTTTTCAGCATCCAGAAATCTATAAAAAACATCTGATTAAAAGAAACATTTTTTTGTAAATTAATATTATCTTTATTCATAGTGAATGTAGCACAAATTCATTTATGGATACTACGATTTTATCGACAGTGGCGAAAATGTAATACATAGTTCACATTAATGTATAAAATTGATATTAGTACGCTAGCGTATGGTGACTTTCGCCTGTTACGCGAAAAAGACCGCCATGGCCCCTCTCAGGTTTCTCTCTGTCTCCGTATTTATCTAGAGATCTAATTAATTACATTCAGGGTTATGTTCAGATTTTCATCTTAGGTATCACTCCATTCTTGTTATTATTACCTTGTTATTATGTTAAACAAGGATGATGTAACACTCGGAAAACACCAAGTGAAAAGAGCACGCCTTATCAGAGTGCCGTTGCATAAAGCGTAACCTGCATATTCTAGTAATATTATTAGAATATGTTATTTTATTTGCTAGAATACGCCATTCTGAAAGCTGAGATTCACATTGAGCGTATTTTGCAGAAGATTAGAGAAATACGACCAATTGCTGATCAGAATTTTTGTTGTACAAAACTTTTATTGTTTAACAGAAATGCTGAACAAATTTATGATTTATGGTTTTCATAATCTACGTATTTCGAAAAGTATGCCTCATAGGGCGCCTTTCCATCATATACATATGAGCGGATGATCGAATGAATTGTTAAAATCAGAAAATTTTATAAAACCACTCTTAAGCTTATTCGACGCGTTTTTGCATAAAACGAAAGAATCTGGCAAAAAAGCTTCGCCCTTTGCTCTGTGATCCGAGATAAAATTGATGCAGTTAGAAAATCTGTTACAGAAGCAAAATAAGATCTATAATTATACTGTTTCATATAGGTTTCGACTGGTTTCGATTTTCCACGCGATGCAAAAGGGCGCACAACTTCTATAATTGTACTGTTGCAAAATTAAAATATGTAAATGTGCATTTTTCCAGACAGAATAAGCTAAATGAACCAAAAATTGGATTCGACGCATGGCAATTCCATCATGTTTCGGCGTAACAACAGCGTAAAAAGCATAAAGCATAAAATAACTAGGCAGAAACTGATCAAGTAAAACGATATGATTGGTCAGTGAAAGTTACGCTTACGCAAGTTACACCGCATGTGACGGCATCCTGAGCCACGATCAATCATGAACGTTCCGCAACTCATGAGAGCGCACCTTCAGTGATTGAGCGGATGCTTCGATATGCGAATACGCACCATTAAGTTCATCTAGATGCACGATTGCTCACTGAGCGCTCAGTAAGCTCTTGCATTTGATTAGCATATTCCATTAGATCTAAAAATATAGACTAAACAGGTAAAAGAGTTCATTGAGCTCTCAATGAGCGGTCATGCTTCTGAATGCGGTCATGCATCCATTGACAAGATAGCAGATAAATTAAATATTTCTGATTTATTTATATCTAAATAATTTGGGAATCGTTTAGGGAAATTTAAGAAAAGTATTTAAACATTTGGGTAATAGTATTTTTCTTGTTATTAACAAATTTTTATCATGTGTCACGTTAGCAGACAGCAATTTTATTTAATGTGTTTTATGAATGGAATCGATTGGATTAGAAATCATTTGGGGAAGACGTCTTCATTGTTATTTTCATTTGAAAAAAGTCGCTATTTTGTAATTTAATAGATTTAAACATACGAAAATGAACAATTTCCGGATGTAGTAGGTATAGTACAATGAATGTAAGATTTGTTCGCGTACTCCAACATGTTGTAATATGCTGCTATCATAGCTTTTATCCAATGCACTTGATAGAGTAAATAGGAGCTGTGGTAGCATATTGGAGTATGTTGGAGCTTGCAATGCGAACAAACTTATAGTAAACTTAAAATCGACAAAAAATACCAAAGCCCGGATCTAATTATGTGTAATGAGAAATTGTAGTAGTAACTTAATTATTCGATTAATTTTTTCATTCAACTGTGATTGGTCACAGTTGAATGAAAAAATTACATTTATTGTATCATTCAAGTGAAGTTTGCGAACGCAGTCTAACATTGGAATATTCGGTTTTCGAAATAAAGAAGGAAGGCTAAAAAGAAGCCGATTTTTACATCAAGATATAAGTAAAAAGAATGGCATTTTTTATAGATTTTGACTTCGTGAATATGATAATGTTAATAAAAAGTTCGAGTTCGATAGGGAGCACCTTGAAAACTGAGCATGAACATAATAAGATTGTTTATGTTAAATACATTACTTTAAATACGAAGCGCCATTACGATCTGAATGTTAAGATGTTGAACTATTCTATATAATATTCATTTAAATAAATAAATTTCAGAAATAATAATTGCGTGCCGATATGGTTGTCGTATTTTCAACGCAATCAATCTGAAATATTAATAATTCCTCAAATTTTCCAAATTTAATCTTAAAAAACTGTAATAAACTTATTGCGAAAACTATTGCCTCGGCCGGGAATCGAACCCGAATCTCTTGCATTCCGTGCGAGCGTCCTAAGCTTTTAGATTACTGAAATCTTAGCAATATTCTTCGCAATAACCGATATGTATAGAGAGTTACACATTGTAGACAAGCGTATATAAACAATAAGGAATTTGAAATAAGATCGTTTATGTTAAATACATTACTTTAAATACGAAACGTCACTACAGTCTGAATGTTAAGATGTTGAATTATTCTATATATTCATTTAAATGAATTAATTTTAGAAATAATAATGATATCATGAACATGATATATTTGAACAAATTTCAATATTCTTACTTACTTTTCTAAGTGTTCCGTACGTGTCATATACTTTTTAATAATTTTATTATAATCAGAAAGTCAAAATCTACGAAAAACATTATTTCTTTTACTTACATTTTTTTGAGCAAAACCTGCCTTTTTTTGAAGGATATTAAAAAAGGTTCGATTTTTGTCTAAAAGAATGTAAGTAAAAGAAATAATGTTTTTTTGTAGATTTTGATTTTTTGAATATGACATTGTGGCACTTGGGAAACATCTTAAAAAGTAAATAAGAATATTGAAATTTGTTCAAATATATCATGTTTATGCTCAATTTTCAAGATATCGATTCTCAACTTTTTAATAACATTATCGTATTTAGGAAGTCAGAATCTATAAAAAACGGTATTCCTTTTACTAAACATTTATGGGCAAAAATTGATCTCTTTTTAATATCCTTCTTTGACATAAAAATTTAAAATGAAGAAAAAATTTTGTTATAATAGTACATGTTATTTTCTTCATTTGTACATATTTATTTAAGTATTGGGTTGTCCGAAAAATTCGTGCCGATGTTGAAGGAAAATTTAAACGCAGAAAATTTAAATTTTAGTACATTTATTAAATTATATAGATTAAATTATATAGATTAATTGGCACGAACTTATACGACGAATACATTTTCAAGAAGAAAAAAAACGTTTATCCTTTCTTTTGATTTTCCAGTAAAGACAAATGATTTTATCATAAAATCGTTTGTAAACGGGTCATTCTCAATGTTAGAATAATAATATTATAATATTATAATAAAAGTCAGATTCTCATAAATAAAAATAGTGTTCTTTATGTTATACAATATGTAAAAAAATGTAAATACGTATCAAATGTTCATGTCTTCCTTCTTTGTTACGAATATGTGATCCATTAAGAAATATTAAAAGTGAGTTGTTGAAATTGCTCAATATAATCAAGACGCTCGTAATACTCGCATTTTTCTTCAATGAAAATCAATTTATTTAAAAGAAAGTTTTCAAAGAAATAGTTGTTATGAATACAATTAATAAATAATTACAGAGTATAAAAGAAATCATTAACAATAATTAAAAGTAGAAAAACAAAGAAGAAAAAATTATTAAAAACGTATAATACATAAAAAAACTATTAAAATTATGTTAACATTAATATATAATATATTAAAAATGAACATCAATAATCAATTAATAAATCAGTACATATAAAATACAAACGTATTAAAATATAAATACCTTCTTCAGTCGAACTAGGTAGGTCAAAAATTAAAAAAGTAATGTAATGGATACAGAAATTTTGTAAGCTATTGTGCTGTATTAGAGCAGAGAAACGTGTAACATTGAAAGTATCTGACAACATTATGAGTTAAAAAGCAGACAAATAGACGCGGAGACAGTAATATGTGGAAGGGAAAAGGGAATGTGAGTGAGTGAGAGAGAGAGAGAGAGAGAGAGAGAGAGAGAGAGAGAGAAATATTAGAATATGTTTTCTGCAGAGATTCCGTATCATTTTGCTTGTTAATCCCATGTTTCTGTCTTTTTATATGGATCATTTCCGATATTAATCTCTTGTTGTAAGAGGATTCTATATCCAAAATTTCAATGTTATCTCATTTAAAATTGATTATGATTAATGCGGTGATTGGAAATCACCGATGGCAAGTTAGATCTTCTATTAATATCGGAAGCATGTTCTTGTCTTTAATTGTCTTTTTTTAATCCACGTAACTAGCATCACAATTATCACAAGAAATCTTATAGACTATGTTTTGATCGCATCAGATATGAGATAAAAAGTTGTCTTGCGATATCCGTCAAAAACAAGGCTTTATTCCTCCAATAACATAATGTCCAAAAATCTATCGTCAATGCAATCAAAGAGCATTAATGATATTTTGAAAATTTTTAACTCTTTACACGTTAGATTGCAATTTACTTTGTTATTGGCATTGACAGTAGATTTTTGGACATTATGTTATTGATTGAGCACAGCTTTGTTTTTAACGAATATCGCAAGACAACTTTTTCGCGGCAGATTTCTCAATTTTAATTCACAGCATCCGTTTTGTCACAAGAGAGGCATAATCTACGGGTTTGTGGATAAATAATATGTTTATGTCATTATATCAGCCTCGTTTCCAGCAAACCAATCTAATTAATGTTATCAATATTTTTTTAAATAATGAATATCCACTACATCTTTTCCTCTATATAAAAAAGAATTAAATTTTATATGGATAATACTAACAGAAATTTTTTAACAAAAAAGTTAAAGAGAAATTTTTCATAATTCCTTACGTGAAATCTATATCTGAGAAATTCTTTCTAATTATTAATATATTCAACTGTAAATTAGCCTATTCTATTCCGAATTCGCTTAAAAATTTTATTAAAAAAAGGAAAGGAATGGATTGGATCCATTATGCAATCAAAACGTCTATAAGATCTCTTATGATAATTGCGATGCTAGTTACATAAGTTGAACAAAAAGACAATTAAAGACAAGATTACAGGAACATGTTTATATTAATAGAAAATCTAAATTGCCATCAATGATTCAACTATCGTATTGATCATAATCACAATTTTAAGTGGGATAACGTTGAAATTTTGGACATTGAATCTTTTTACAACAAGAGATTAATATCGGAAATGATCCATATAAAAAGACAGAAATTTGAATTAACAAGCAAAATGATACGGAATTTCTGCAGAAAACATTCTAATCTCTCTCTTTCTCTCTCTCTCTCTCTCTCTCTCTCTCTCTCTCTCTCACTCACTCATATTCCCTTTTCCCTTCCACATATTACTGTTTCCGTGTCTATTTGTCTGCTTTTTAACTCATAAATGTTGTCAAATATTCTCAATGCTGCACGTTTCTGCTCTAATACAGCACAATGACTTATAAAATTTCTGTATTCATTGCATTACTCTTTTAATTTTTGACCTACAACAGTTCGACTGAAAAAGATATTTATAATTTTGTATTTTAATACGCACTGATTTATTGACTTGTTCATTTTTAATATGCAATTGATATTAATGTTAACATAACTCTAATGGTTTTTCTATGTATTATACGTTTTTAATAATTTTTTCTCCTTTGTTTGTCTACTTTTAATTATTGTTAGTGATTTCTTTTATACTCTGTAATTATTTATTAATTGTATTCGTAACTTAACAACTTGAACTCTTTGAAAACTTTCTAAATAAATTGATTTTCATTGAAGAAAAATGCGAGTATTATGAGCGTCCCGATTATATTGAGCGATTTCAACGTCTCACTTTTAATATCAATGGATCACATAACAAAGAAGGAAGACATACGCATTTACATTTTTTTACATCTATTTTATAACGCAAAGAACATTTTTATATTATGAGAATCGGATTTTTATTGTAATATTATTATTCTAACACTGAGAATGATCCGATCGGCGTCGAAACGTTTGTATTTTTTAATAATCTAGTTTTAAATATTAAACATTATTAATTTTAATTGGCTTGTAGCTTTTGTTATTACAATATCTATATTGAATTTAATTCAATTGAGCCATTCTATTAATTAATATTAAAAATTATGTTATCTTGTTATTTAAAATGTAATCTTCTTGCCTGTTAATAGTGTTGAGCGGCCGAGAAGAACATTTTCATGCTTGAAGAGACGGGAGTGAGAAGGACGGGCTCATGCTGTTTTACAACTAGTCGCTTTCGATGCGCCGAGAATGAAGAAGACAACGAGAACATACCAGGTGTATGTATGAAATGAAAGTATGAAATGACGATTTTTTTCCCAAAAAAACACGTTAAATTCGGAAAAATAATAAAAAGAGATTTATTCAAAGTATGCTCCATTGCTAGTTACACATTTTTCCCATCTTTCGGGCAATTTGTGGATACCACGCCAGTAAAAATCTTCCCCTTTTGCCGCGAACATTCATCGAGCCATTTTTTCTTCGTACCAAAGCGCTGCTCAGCAAGTGCGTGACCCATCGATGCAAACAAGTGGTAATCGGAAGGAGCCAAGTAGTCTAGTGAGTAAGCCGCATGGGGTAGAACTTCCCAGCTGAGTACTTTCAACGTATCCCGAACTGGTTTTGCCATATGTGATGGAGTATTGTCATGGAGAAAAATGACCTTGTGTTGCCTCTTTTGGTTTTCTGATCGTTTTTTAAGCAGCGAACAGTTCAAATCGATCAATTGTTGTTGATAGCGTTTAGTATTAACCGTTTCACCAGGCTTCAATAGCTCATAATAGACCACACCCTTCTGGTCCCACCAAACACAGAGCATCGTCCTGCCAAAGCGATTCGGTCTTGCGGTCAATGTGGATGGTGCGCCTGGGTCTACCCATGATTTTTTGCGCTTGGGATTCTCAAAAAAAATCCACTTTTCATCCTCAGTACCAATACGATGCAAGAATGATTTTCTTCTGTATCGTTCGAGCAAAATTTCACATGTGTTTTTGCGCCTCTCCATCTGTCTCTCGTTCAATTCATGTGGCACCCGTCTGCCGACTTTCTGAATCTTTCTCATCTCTCGTAAGCGATTGGAAACAGCTTGTTGACTAACGCTCAATTGCTCTGCGAGTTGTTTGTGAATCATCTTCATTCAGCAATGCTTGCAATTCTTCGTACTTTTTAGGCGGTTTTCCGTGTTCCTTGTCTGCAACATCGAAATCTCCAATTTTGAAACGCTGAAACTATCGTTTATACGTTTTTTGCGATGGAGCATGTTCACCATAAGCTTCTTCTAAGCATAAGTAATCGATATGATTCCGCAGCAGTTTTCTTCAAATGAAAACAAAAAATTAATGCTGTCCGCGAATGCTCCTTATTTGGTACAAATTTCGTCATATTAAACACAGCAACACAATACTATGC
>Ga0157363_1004299_pt1 | contig 13110 bp, 11 predicted proteins | sample AttsexASBM1_FD_111477 | JGI IMG/M metagenome (GOLD analysis project Ga0157363, IMG submission 111477) | Fungus gardens microbial communities from leaf cutter ant in Ribeirão Preto, State of São Paulo, Brazil - Atta sexdens ASBM1 | ecosystem: Host-associated > Fungi > Mycelium > Unclassified ...
GTACGCGTGCGGAGGAGAGATATATAGTGTGGTTGTATAGTATATACTCTAAATAATATAAATATATATACTATATATATATATATATATATATATATATATATATATATATATATATATATATAAATATACAGTGAATAGCGTTACAATTGCTTCAGAGCGTACTAATTAAACCCAGTATATATGTTTCTACTGCACGCGCATACTGTGATACCGTCGTGATAATTACTTCGCGTTTAGGCTAATCGCATACTGCAGACATTGCAATCCACGCGATCGTAGCGCAACGTTAACGGAAACAATAGTTGAACTATGTGGTAATAAAGTAACAACAACAGCGACAACAACAATCACAACAAGAAAGTGACGAGTGATACATAAGTTGTTTCATCGCATTTCAACTTTTACGTCGAGCAATATTATTTCATTTTCATATCATTTCATATTATACCAATCATATTTTCTCTAGATATTTTCGAATATCGAGGAAATTTACTTTCATTATTTATATTGTATCTATTAATGGATATCGTGAAGTTTTAGAAATTTCCTCGAATTAGGTACATTCGTGAAGCAAATGAAGACAAAGATTTCTATTTTCGTTTACTATATATCGAATAGATGTCATAGCGCAGTCAACTTGTTTAAATAAAATTAACATTAAAGTCATAAATGTCATGAATGAATGCAAATGGTAAATTACAATGATTTGAAATGATAACTTTAATGGCTTATTCTCTACTTATTTGACATTTTCTCTCTTCCTGTATTATAATATCTTGATGTATTGACACAAAAAGAATCATTTTGCGCGGAAATATTTAAAAAATTTAGTTAGATGTAGATCTGAAAATACTTTTGATAGACTATCAAAACAATTAATGTAGAATCAAGATAGTTATTAGAATGTTAAAATGCTTTTATAGCATTGCCCCTTATTTGAATCTTTTACATAATTATTTTGATGGTCCAACAAAATTATTTTCCGATTTATATCTATAATAGCTAAATTTTTTAATATTTCAGCAAAATCTATTCAATGCAATGAGTTTTTTTTTTCATCTAATGTTAAATTTATCCTATTGATTTCTATATATTTCTATATTTGGAGTTACTTTTAAATGATTATGAAAATTTATGAATTTAATCAAAATTCTGAAAACAGGAGAGACGAAAAAGAAATATAAACTACATATTTTTACTTTTTATCAAAAAAATTAATTTTTTCTCAGTTGTGCGATTCATCTTTTTCCCGACTTTCATTTTTCGTATAATTTGCTGTATACAATCTCGATAACTTTAATGAGCTCGCGTTTATTCCAAGAAGTTTCTCGTCTTGCGCAAACGACGTGTCTTACTAAAATTTTACGATATTTCCGGCTCTACAGTATTTGCGTTCCCCGACCGTTCCCGCGCAACCAAATCGTTAGGGAGTACGAAAGAAAAATAGTAAGACTGACATATATATATACATATATAATATGTAGCATATATAATCTAAATAGGGTCTTTCTTTACCGAATATCTACATTTTTAAATTGCTCACCTGCAAAACACCAGCGGCCAGTCGCGCGTGCAAAGATTACGAGGAAAATAATGAGTAAAAGCACCAGAACGCCCACGACGATACCAATGATGGATCCAGCGTCCAAATCAACGCCTGCAAATCGCAGAAAAAAATGCCTCTTGTTATCGTAATTCTTTGTACTTATGTGACATTTGATGTTATATCAATGCCTTGGAAAGCAATGATGGAATCTTCTGGTACGAAATTAAAAGAATGAGAATGTCGCATAAGAAATATTTGAGATCGAAATTTTGAAGTGTTAAAATTAATAACTTTTATTTGCAATAATGTCTATGATAAACCAAACTATACGTAAGTAGTAAAATGCTGACAAATATTTTAGAAATTATTTATAGATTTTTTTTTTATAAATACTTTTTTTATTTAGTATTTAAAAAAAATTTTTATTTTGAGATTTTTTTCAATGACAATAATTGAATAAAAGAATAAATAATTAAGATTATATTCATTTATAACAAACTATTTTTTACAATTCAATATGAATAAACATTTTTTTAATCTTTTTTTATTTTTTTAAGCTTCTTTTTTTAAAGTTCTTCAATATTTTCATTTCCAAGGTACTAATATGTATAGGTACCTATATAATATATATTGATGATATTTTACGCAAATATTTATAAAATATTTAGCAATAATTATACCATTATATAAAATCTCTTTGCAATTTTAATTGGCTAATCTAATATATTTTTCATCAATATTATTTATTTATCCAAGATATCAATAATTTTTTCCAATATTTTCAACAAAATCGCATTTTTAATTAACATAAGTAAATTATATTTTTTCGCGAAATTTTTATAGATATTAAATTAGAAACTTATAAAAATATTAATCGTTTTCGATACTTTTGCTAAGAAAAATACTAAATTTGACAAACAATTTGTTATTAAAAGTCAATAAATCAAGTCATAAAACATCTTGTATTGAATTTTGTGTTGAAGTAAGTAACCATTGCGTAATGCGACATATACTCATATTTCATCACACAGCGTTTCGTGCGATTCGATTCGATCCGATCCACGTTGATGGAAATCAAGACTCGCGGACGTGCATTGAAATTAGTAAATTATTCGTCGCTCGATCAATGTCAACGTGTATCTCTCATGATCGACGTATATTACACCCTTAGCCAAATAACGGTTATTAATTTCCCGGCGTGATCATCCCCGATCTTCACCTGGTCAAAGTCCACCGTACACGGAACGCCGTGCGCATTTACATGACTACACAGACTACTTACGTATAGTAATTTGAAAAAATGACATTACCTAGTGCGTGCATGTGTTCGGAGAGCTTACCATAGAGGTTACTGAGCGGTCCTGCGTGAGCATGCGGTGAAGGATCGATATGGTTAGACACGCACATAAACATAAAATGGAACATATTTTCAAAGGCACGTGTGTATGTATGTATGTATGATGATCGATGGGTGATCATCTCGTGGCAATTACGACGATCGATAGCCGCAATTTTACGTGCAAGATCGCGGTGGCATGATTATGATCGTGATGTAGTAGTAGGTGATCAGTGGACAGCCAAGTGTGAATACCAGTTGATTCAGGCAATCAAAAAAAAAATATGTGAACAAAGCGTGTGGTGTTTTATTAATTGCTCGCATATTACTTATCATCCGTTCGCTATTATATATTGAGATCCGTAAATATAATAATTCAATTTGAACGAGACACATATTTCAAAAATATCTCGTAATTATGTCAAGTGAGTTTAATGTTTCCAAAAATCAAGATAAGATTATTTAAGAGATTCTTGACGGATTCTATTTTAAAAATATAAATAAACAACAGAGAGTTAGATCTCACAAAAAATTTTTTAAGTATATTCCTTTAAAGAAATTTAAATTGATTATATAATTTAACAGAATTAATTTTATAAATTTTTACGATAAGACGGAAAAATTTTTAATACATTTTTAATACATTTTTAATACATTTTTTATAGAGATTGTTCCAAATATAAAGATATTTTTGTAGAAAAAATTTCATATTTAAAACAATCTCTCTGATTGCCGAATAATTAAAAATATCTTATAAGAGTCTTATAAGAGATAAAATTATTTTCTTCTATTGATCGATTAATTAAATTATTAGAGATGTCATACATTCTTGTGCTGCCAGTCATGATATTTTCATGGTGCGCTGATTATTTTCGATGTGTATACAAGATTCGTATTTCTAGGTGCACAGTGTGACGCTTTCAATGGAAAAGAACTTACGTAAATCGGATTTGTCGAATAACTTACCCGCCGGTTCTGAGGATGTCGACAAAACGATACGATATTCATTCGATCCCTCATTGTTGGTCGCCATCAACATATACTCCTTTTCCGTGTCGGATTTCTGAACACTGTCGATCATCAGAATTACACTCCATGCTCCATTCCCCTGTAAAATGTTGCTTCGTGTTACGGACACATGTACATCAATCAGATACTGTTCCGTCGCGCTCTTAATTTTACACGCGCCATCGCTCATTAATTACACCCTTTAATTAAGCCCTTTAAAGTGTCGCCGCGCGCGAACACGAAGGTACGTCCACTATAAATTATTCGGGAGCTTTCACCATTAATCTACGAGTTTTTGCACAATCTTTGTAATCCATATATTAAAAAGAGGTAAATTGATAATTATAGCGCTCGTTACAGGGAGAGACAAAGAAAAAAAGGATATATAAATTTTTTATATATCATAATCTATATATATTAAAGTTGATTCAGTATATATACATTTATTTATTTACTGTAGTCTGCTGTCAATGTATATATTTACTAAAGTTAAGTTACTTTAACTGTGACATATATATATATATATATAATAACATATTATACATACAAGGTGACAAAAAAATTTGACTACAATGATTTGTATGTTTATCAAATGATTATCCAGACATTAAACTATTCTTCATTAATATTTTGACATCAGTTTGTTACCTAAATAATAATATTTATTTAATTAAAAAAACAAACTGATTTTAGTTACATTAACTATTAAATACTATAAAAAAATTGCATCAAAGATTTTCATTAATTGATGAATTAAAGACGTTCTATTGACTGTCTGGCAGAATTATCCACTGTAATTATCTCAATAGGAATACGGAAAGCTGCGCAATCACTGATTGTTATTCCAAAGCACTTTAAAGCTTGTATCAAAGCTAAAGATTGTCATTTCGAATGTTAATTATTATTTTTGATATTTAATGAGATATAAGTATCACTCTAAAGTTTCTTCATTATCAATATATGTTACTAATAATTTAATAAACACAAAACTTTATAGGCAAACTCTTTATCATCCTATATATTACTTTATTTTAAAAAAACATTTATTCTCATGACTTTGTAATCGAATAAATGTTAGGTATAAACTTTATTTTTTTCAAATTAAATAAATTTAATTCCTATTGCATTTTTCATCTCTATTATTTTTTACGATAATAAAAATATTTTCTTTTTTTACATTCTATTAATTTTTATTAAATTTTTTATTTTTTTCTGCAGTTTTCTAATCGAGGAAAAATCCATTTGGCGAATCTCGATATCGCATTGTTCTCGGGCACTATTATAGAAACGAAAGTGGTATGTTGAGTCTTTCTGAGCTCTCGTCCAGCTCACTGTTAGTAATTGCGTTTTCGGAGTGGAAGCTGATTCGTATTCGTCGATGGCGCGGTACGTTGCGACGCTCGGTCAGTAATCCGCTGCAAGTTGCTTGGAGATTTGTGAGGGCTGCGCAAAGCCTATTTGAAAGTCATTCATACATGGGCCGAAGCCAGGTTATATACCAGCCGAATAGCGCCGATTGCCGACGGCGGCTTTTATTGGTTCTAGCATACGCTATCGTTGTCTAGAACGTTACGCTCGCGTAAGTGTGCCGTTCGCTCCGAAAATTTGAACCCGAAGCGCGAGTTCCTGACAAAATCATCGGACGCCATTGAGATCTCACCCTCGACTAGGGAATAACCCGCGTCATTGAATGCACTCAGCCGGCTTACCGCGCGCGTGCCGCTCGATTAACGTTCCGACTCTCCTTCTCACGCGCTCGAGAGTTCGTCGAGCATTTGTCCGGAAGTTCGCTAGCTTTCTGTGACCTTCCTTCGTCGATGTACCGAGCATCTGGCGCCTGACGATAAAATTCCCGATTTTACATAAGTATTAGATCGAAGAAAAAAAAAATGAAATAACGAGAGAAGAAAAAAGGAAGTTGAAATGCGTTTGACTATTTGCATTCTTTGTAATATAGATTTCTTCCTTAAGAACAAATATAATTCTAAATGGCATCCGAAGAACGTTTAAAGTTGCGAGTTTAGCAACGTTGAATGTTTAAGTTTTTTTTTGCCGATTTCTATCCTTTTTTTCTCCCTCGAACTGATTTAATAAATAGATTCAGAGGAATAAGAACGCAGCCGGTGCATTCAGAAGCGACGAACGTCCTACTTCCGTTCGTCCCGAACTAATTAAAAAGCGCAAGTTGCAAGATCGGCAAATCCATTTAAACCGTAACTACAGGATGAACAAACTGCCTCTTGCTAACGAAACAATGGGTGGGGAACAAACGCCTCCGAAGCTCGAGGACCTTCCGCGTGCGATCGCGCGGATGCTCGATCGATTCGCATCCCCCGTGTCTGAATTCAATGGAATTTCATTACAACGCTGCACTCCGCGGGCGCTGTCACACAGATGCATGGAGAATGCATCGGGCGAATCGAAGCTCGCCGCCGGAGTCGCAGCGCAATATTGGATTTCTGTTTCATTTGCCTCCGCCAATCCGATTGCTCTTCCCTTTCATCGCCAATTATTTCTTGGGCTCGTGCGTTTCTTCTTCCTACATTTTATCTGTCACCAAAGAGAATGGCTCGAGTCTCTAAACGAATCACCGATCGGTGACACCAACAGGTTCTGCTCAATATTTTGCCAAATCAAATCGCTCTATGTACCTCGTTACATCACATGGCGACGATCGTTTTAGGATAATCAAAAAATATGGAGATCAATAACAGCGATTTTTTTGATAAAATTTCAAGATTATTTCTTTTAACGAAGAATTAATGATTTAAAAATTATTTAAAATAGTAAATGCTTTTCATGATGTTTCTAAACAAAAAATCACGAATAAATATCTCTCTTTTTCTTTCATTAAAATTTATTTTTGTAGATCAGATCAAAGAGAGATATTTAATATTGAAAAAGATTTTTATTTCAGATGATGAGATTTTATCAGCCAATCTGTGATATTATAAATATTTGTCAAGTAATTGACTCGTTTATATAATTTTATTAAATTTAAAAAAGAAAACTTACCAAATCGACGGCGGTTGAAGTTTCCAGTCGATTACTCTCGTCGGGACGACCTTCTTCAATTCTTTCGTTGTTCACTCGCCATGTAAATCGCGGCCTAGGATGCGCATGAATGGTAACATTGATGATCCCCCGTCTGCCAATTACGTATCCAAAACGTTCAACAGTCGGCTGTGATTGAGGTGGATCTAAAAAAAAGATAGTTTTCTTTTAAAATTTATGATAAAGATAAACGATAGAGACTAATATAACAATTTTTTGTAAAAAGATATTAAATATTTTTTAGTTAAAATTCATTAACATAAAAATTAATTCGAGTAAATTAGTATTCCATTATTAAATAAATATATAAATATATATAAATTTTACTAGTATCTAAAAATTAACATTAAAAGAAACTACAAACTCTAAAAAGCAAAATAGAATAAAAATACAAATGAAACAAAATAGAATTAAAAAAAAATGTAAAGCTAATTAATGTCAATAAATAAGAAATTGGTTTATATTACAAAGATGATAACTTACAGTATACTTCAAGTGGCTTAGTTTGTTCTATGGGCCTATCAAGAGCGATGTGATTGGCTATGCATCTTATCGTTCTGCCGTTATCTGTCCAATCTAAACTGCGTGAAGCGTTCTGCATTGCTATTGCATTCATATTCATATCGTAAGAAATCCTTTCTTCGCCAATCGGCTCTTCGTCTAAATGTTCAAACAAGAGTAATCTCATTTTTATATTGCATTCCATACATTTATATTTTATAATATATACTTTATATTACTTTATATATACTTTATATTACTTTATATGTACTTTATATATATTTTATACATACTTTATATATTTTATATAATGTAATAATTGTATATTATGGATACAGAGAATATTAATTTGTTATTAATCTATTTTTTTCAAAAATTAATACACGTTATTAACTCAAAGATAAGTAAACACGACTTATTCCAGTATTTGTTTGTGTTTACAATATTGCTATATATTTTCTTTCAAATTTTCAAATTTTCTTATTATTTAAGTTTGAAAGAAAAAGTTGACTCATTATCCAAATGATTGAAATATCTTTATTATATAATTAATTAACTTATAGTTATTTGTTATAATATATTGTACAATTACATTTTTCAAAGTCATCTTCTTATTTTTATTTATAATGTAATTATCTTTATTATAAAAGAGATCAGAAAGTTGGAAAAAAGTATACGCTTCTTTAGAATATTAAATATACTAACCGAGAAACAGAGTCAAATTCGCTGCTGGTCGTCCAGATTTAGCCTTGCAGCTAATTTCCAATTTTTCGCCTTTTCTAAATGTGTTTCCACCAAGACTCCCCGAATTCGTGAAAATCTCAACAGTTTCGGGAGGTTCTGAGAAATTAAGAAGTAAGAATTTCTTTAGATCTTGCTACGCATGTATTGCATGTATCAGAGATCAAATCGAATTAGAAAACAACATAAACGGCGACATTTTCTATACTTTATTCTATACTTTATTATATACTTTATCATTTTTGTTATTCGAATCTGATGCGGAAATAGTAACTTAAATTTAACTGTTTCCATGATATTTTTTTTTTTATATTAAAATAACATAAAAGATTTTCCTAAGATATTCACGAATCTCGCCATTTATCTTTATCGGGTTCATCTTAAACAGTAATTTTGCTCCGGGTGCTTATTTCAGTCTCCGTAAGCAATTTCTTTAAGGAAGATTAATTACTTTTCGAATACAGCTCTAGCGACTGGAACAAGCGTTTATTTTTTGCTTCTTGCTCTAATTAATGTTTCTCTTTTCATCGTAACTTCTTTGTCAAAAGTATCCTATTCTTTAATTTATTTATTACTTCGCACTTCATAATCCCCCGTTTACACTCACTTTTAATTACCTTTGAGTTTAGGTGTAATGTAATACATAAAAATAATTATCTATATCTGTGCGATTAAAAATTAAATAATAATTTGCTATTAAATTAGATAAATATTAATTAGATAAATAAATTAAGATAAAAATTTTAAATCAACATATTACAGATTAAAAAACATATTACAAAGTACAGATCAAAGTGATTATACAAAGTCGATTATACAAAGTGGTTAAAATGATTGTATCAAATAATAAACGATATACTAAAATTATACATGCTTTTTTTATATTTAATTTTTTATATTTAAAATATAAAAGAAGAACAAATTTTAAAATGTTAATGTGTGTGTGTGTGTGTGTGTGTGTGTGTGTGTGTGTGTGTGTGTGTGTGTGTGTGTGTGTGTGTGTGTGCGCGCGCGCGCGCGCGCGCATATATACCTATAGAAAAAAGATATACCTACACAGATATTTCTATTCTAGAAATGACATAATTTTTAAATGCTTTTTGAAGCTTTTATGAATATTTTCTTCAAAGAAATTACGAAATTTGAGGATTCTTCATACCTTAATACATCGTTTATAGCTTTTTATTGTGTTTTTAGCTTTGGAATACAGATATCTTCTTAATAAAAATATAACTTAAAAATATATTTCCTTTAAAGTTCTGATATGTCAAGTTTATATTTAATGATTTCATCGAGCTAGAATATTATCAAATCAAGATAGAAAGTGAGAACTCACTCGCGACAACGATATTGAGAGAAGCAGTTGCTTCTTGTCGAGTGTTCTTGGTCGTCAAGGAACATTTGAAGATGCCATGATAAATTTCTTTCACTTTAGCGATACGGACGCCGCACTCGCCAGTAGTTAATCCCTTTCCATAATATTCGATGTTGCCATCTTCCGACGGGGGATCTGACCCGGTTAGCACAATGCTACCCTCACCAGGTATTTCTACACGGCAAACACGAATCTCTCGTGGAGCGGTGCAGAGAATTTGTAAAGTTTCGCCGACTCGCACGGCCGTCTCTCCTCTTGGCTCGATATTTATGAACATATTCGATTTTGCTGAAAACAGACAAACATACAAAATTAATAATAAGCTCGATAAATTGCAAATAAATCACGTAAGTCTATTACGTAAGTTAAAATTGCGTTGAAGCAGAAATATAATAACACATAATATAAAAACTATTAAAAACTATTTTACATGTTTCATGAATGTGTGTATTTTTGTAATTTAATTATTTCACATATAATTCTATAATTATTCTGTGTCTTGAGATAAATTTCAGATGTAATCATTAATCTTTATTTTAAAATAATGAGAAACATTCTTATTAAATATATACTAAATATTAAACTTTTAAATTAAATTTATATCGCCTTAGAGCAATAATATACAGAAAAAACTTAAACAGTAAAAAATAGTAAATAGTAAGAAAATTAGTGTTGAATTTTCTACTTACATTATGGCTGCCTCTACGATATGATTCGCTTACATTTTACTATTTAAGTTTTTTGTATGCTATGACCCTAATACGATATAAATTTAATTTAAATATATTTAATCAGAATAATTCTCATCATTTTAGCCAAAAAGGAAATCAATTATCACAATGTCTAAAATTTATCTTAAGACACAGAATAATTATAGAATTGTTATATTTAATTGTTATATATGGAATAATTTAATATTTTAATTTTATCGAAGAAATATGATTTGATGATTATTCAACATTATTTAATTAATTTCGATATATATTTATATTCAATATTATTAAAATTTATCCCTGCATTTAATATTCATACTGTTTTAAAAGATTTAGAGAATCGAGTTGCATAAAAGTGACCATATGTTATATATAAGTTTTCAGAACAATCGAAAGGAAAAAAGGAAGTGTTTTAAGCAGTAGATTTTAAGGAACACGCGTCTGCGAGAGTTTCAATAAAAAATCGAGAGAGTGATTCGCATGGACGAAGATGCTACGTTTACGAAGATTTACGAGACAAAAAGAAAAATTGATTAAATCTCCACCTGACTGTCTCTATCGCCTTCGTGCATCTTTTTTATACCAACGCGCTCTGTATCGGAAAAAGACATAGTTGACTTTTTTTCTTTCTCTAGTCGCTCTTTTATCATTGTAACTTGACATGCTGGGTGAGTATAATTCTTACAACAATTTCGCATATGTTCGTTGTTTTGCTAATTGATGTGTTATAAAAGAAAATTAAGTATTTGTATAAAAAAATCCAATTTTTATTTAAACAGAATAAAACTAATAATATGTTAAAAAAACAAATTATATTATATAAGTGCAAAAGAGAAATACGTGGAGAAGAAAAAAGAAGTGTGTGTATGGCACAAATATATAAAATAATTATATATAATTATATATTCTAATAATTGTAAATATTTTAAAGACTGAAGAAGTATTGTATATGTGTATATTAAAATATAAAAGTCATATGAATTGTGTGTGTGTGTATATAAACGTATGCAATATAAGAACATAATGCATATAAAAATTAATTCAACCATTAGAAATTTTCAATACATTAAACTTTTATTTATTTTTTATTTGAATAAAATCATTATTGTTGGCAGATTAAACTATATCTTATTTTAAACATACTCTATTATTAAATTTGAATAAAAAATTATCGTAAAAGTTTCCGTAAATAATTCTCAATTAAAAAACTTAAATATTTTTTATAACTTCATAAGAGAAACTTCATAAAAATGGAAGCGATAAAAACATTTTACACATTCAGCATACTATAATTATGTAAAAAAAAAGCTTTAAACACTATAATCATTAGTATGCGCATACTTATCATTGAGGTTTGATAACGTGACATAAAATATTGTAATCAAAGCTGTAGCATGATCTTAGTATTCATACAGTATACTTTACATAATATGCTAGATAATTGTTTCAGATAACATCCTACATGTTACAAAAAGAGGGCAAATGATATTTTGTAATTATTTTCTGTATATATATATATATATATATATATAGAAAAGGACAATTTGTGATGTTAATTCAGTAGTACAATAGCCATGCAACAAGCTAACAATAAGTCATATTTTTTAGCCATATTTTTTAAGCCATTTTTCTATATGTTGAGAATTACTCTCTTCAACGTCCCTTTATACCTATTTAAATAAACAATTTTTACAGCTTTATTTTTTTAAATAAATTAAATTTTCAACAGATTTATTTTATTTTACAAAATAAGAATGGAAAAAAAATAAATTTTTTAAAATTATGTCTATGCACATGACAAATGCAATTGCTATTCAAATATGACAATCATTATCGCTGCCATTTGAGCTTAATGATGCATGTTATTAAGATGATATGCGTTTTAGTTATTCAAGTAAGAACTCACACCGCCCTAACAAAAAGCGTTCTCTCACCCTTAAAAAGTTCTTATCATAAGGGTTAAATATATAGACGTTTGCTTTTAAATTCTCTGCCGGAATGGCATCGCGACGCAAAGCAACGCGACGCGCTGGTTGCATCGATCTCTGTGCAAGTTTAGGATGTGGTGTGTCATCGACGGAACGACGACGCGATGGCCGATCCCATGCACGATGCTATTATGATAATGCACTTCAAGAAATATGATAAACTGGGCGTGGCGTGGGCAACGACTATCATATTTCATCCCGTCGACCGGCTGGTCGATCGCTGGATAACTTTGAGAGGCAAGTACTCGTAACTTAAATAACATTTTTGACAGATTCTTGTTCTTGCGATTGGATAAACGAGTTGCAGAAACTATGAAATAAAGCATTAAGTCCAACTGCAGCTCTCAGATGGAACTGTTCAAAGATAAGTAGTGTAACAGCGTAATTGCAATTTTCTATGAATAATCCGCATCTATTTTCCAATAAAAATTTAACAAGAAGATGTAAGGTGTGATCTACTTGGTACTACAAATGTTTCGACAGATTTGATTGACCAATCGAAAGAAAGAATTTTACTCATTGAGATCAATAAAAAATGCATTGAAGCATTTGTAAACCATATTAAGTAGACCATAGCCATAGTTTATTTTATACATACAACATATTAGATTTAATGAATTTATCTATGTGTACTTAATTTATAAACGAATTGTGAAAAATATTATAAAATGAAGCAAATCTAATTACAAATCTTATTAATTATAAGATGTATTTGAAGATAAGCACAACAGCGTGATTGCAATTTTATATAAACAATCCTCATCTATTTTAATAAAAATTAAATGAGGAGATATGATCTATATATATTTCAAGGTTTTTTTAATTAGTATGCCGCGACACACTAA
>Ga0157363_1004300_pt1 | contig 13110 bp, 10 predicted proteins | sample AttsexASBM1_FD_111477 | JGI IMG/M metagenome (GOLD analysis project Ga0157363, IMG submission 111477) | Fungus gardens microbial communities from leaf cutter ant in Ribeirão Preto, State of São Paulo, Brazil - Atta sexdens ASBM1 | ecosystem: Host-associated > Fungi > Mycelium > Unclassified ...
GATGACAATTTAGCAGAGACTCCTTGTCGAGTTCTCTTGTGAATTCCCCACTTGATACTCTCACTAAGAGGTTTACTCCTTGTGTGATCATTTGTCCTTGTGATAAGTGGTTGTCACAACACTTGCTAGAGTCTCAATTCCACCAGTAGTTGAAGTACGAAATATATCAAGGATTCAAAAAGCAGTCTTACATTAAATAGCTGCTAAAAGTGACATTTGTACCTTAGTAGAAGAAGCTCTAGTAAAGAACTGGAGTCAAAAACCATAGATAGCAATTGAAATAATATATGAGCAATAAAGAAACCATTTCTAGAGTGGGAGAAAGTTTCTAGTCAAATTTCCAAGCATATTCATTACTTTGACTGTAGACAATGTTATAAACTTAAGACTTTAGTATTGGTTAAGTAAATAAATCTTGTATTAGGGTTAATACAAGAGAACTCAGTAGAAAACTCTGTACAGACTTGTCTTCCTTATATACTAGAACTAATGGTCTGTGCTCTACTATTCTAGCCTACCCTAAATGACCATGTGTTCTTCTTAAGGTCAACATATATTGTATAATATTATCATTCCAGAAGATTTTACTATCTTCTATTGTGTTATGTGATTGTGTGATGATGTGACCATGACAGTGTCATAGTGTGACAATTTGTGACAGTGACTTGTGATGTCACATTAAACCATAATCCTAAGTTCCAAAATATAAAATAAATGAAAATGAAAATAGAAAAGAAAAAGAAAATAAATAAAGTCCACTTTTTACAACTCTAATAGACAATACCTGAAGGCTATCTGCACATATGCAAGATGTACAAAAGCAACAACAAACAATTGATATATTATGTTATTAGTAACTGTAAAATTTTTATTTACTAATATCTCATGAACAGCTGAATAGATTCATACAATTGAACTTGTATTGGAAAGCACTCATCAATTCACTTCTAATGATATATATTATATTTCAAAAAAATAAGTATTGATAGAGATATAAGCATATCAATGTAGTAATATAATTAGTTACCTTCTAAAATTAGCCTGACATCTGCTATGATAGATGACAGCCCCTATTAGGTACAAGTTTTGATCATGTGATGGAAACAGCTTGTGCACAGACTATTACTATTTTGTATATATACCTCTGTGTCTGAGGATTAGATCTTAGACTTAACAACATCATTCATTATCATTTATCATTCATTATCATCAATCTTTATTATCATTGTTATTATTATTGAACTTCTGATTCACTTCTAAACCTCTGAGAGTATACCTAAGGTTCAGATATCACAAATAAGTGAGTAGTTCATTTTGTAATACTTCTCTTATATACCTATTATAAATTCCCTCTTTTTCTTTTCTAATAGTATTCTAGTTATTTCTCTTAAAATTTCTGACTATCTGATTACTATTATTCTCCTTTTATATCAGCACTATTTTATTGGATTAAAATAAACTCTTTTAGTATTTAGAATAATTACTATCTTCAGAAGTTCTTATTTTGTTCTCTTAGAATCTTCTGGAGGTATGTGTTACTTGTACTTATTTGTTATATCAATATAATTGGGACTTTCTATAGATATTACAGTCTGTGTAAACACTGTGGACCCTACTAGTCACTCTAACAAATACCTAAGAGCAAGTAGTTTGTCTAGAAATCTCATTTAGAATAAAATAATTAATAAAGTAATTAGCTACAGTATAAAATTGGTGGTGAGTATTTCACAAGTCTAGAATGTTGTTACAGGGTTGCTTTTGAATTCAATTCTTCTATCTCTCTTTTCATTTTTGGACTTAGTAAAGAAGAAACAATGTGATGTCACAGCAGTCACAGTCACAGTCACAACAATATATGACATATCAGAAGAGTAATATCATATATTATATCAAATAATGATTTTTATCTACATAACTTATAATATTTAGGGTAGGCTAGATATTAAGTATATAGAGTAGGCATACCTATACTAGGAACTCTACCAAGTTCTCTTATATTAACCAATACAAGATTCCACTTTTACTCAAATACTTGAGTCTGAATTGTAATAAATAGCCTTTATTACAAATAACTTATATTGTTTGATCTAGCTTATTAGATTCCAAGATTACTTATTAGTAGACATAATTTTAGCAATCCTGTTATTAAAAAGGTATCATTTAGCTTGTTTAGTTACAGAGTAAAAGAAAAACTAATCAGAGTACTCTCTAGTTTATCTGTAAGTTTTTAGTATAGTTTTGTACTCATTGTTCTACCATTCTTTAGACCAAGTGGTGACTGTAATTCTCTTTATATTAGTGGCCCAGCAGTCAGCAAAGAGCTCAGAGATTACCTCAGAGAGTGAGTTGGAACTAGCAATAGAGTCTAGTATATAAAAGTTGAGTTATGAGAGCTTATCACTTATATAAAGCAAAAATATTACTTCTTCACTGTTATATTTTAGAAGCATTCTATATACACAGATGTTCTCTGGAGTAATGGAAGAGTTAACTATAAGAGAAGTATAGTCTGAGATCATCTGAGATCAGGCTCAATATGATGGAAGACTTGAGTACGACTTATACTCAATAAAATAAGATTTATAACTGTGTTAGCATAATCTTGAATGTTTGAATAATAAGTGGAAACAGAAAGTACTGAAATTGAGTACACAAGAGTATAAGAGTCTGCCAAATTTCTCAAGACCTGGCTAGCTGTAGGATATAAAGAGATAGATAGGTTCTATTTAGCATTTCTGATATTAAAGTTCTCTCCCATGTATAACAAGTTAAGGATGTTGAGAGTTTTGTTAGACAAAAAGTCCATAGCAGTATGAATATCGTCAGAGTAGACATTCTTGAGAAATTGACATTTTTCTCGAAAAATAGAAGCTGAATATCTTTATAGTTAATTGTATCCCTTCTAAGAACAAAACAAAGTCTGGATAGTCTAGAATAAATAAAACATATAGCTCTAGATATCTGCTTAGAGTTCTGTGGAAATCAGACCATTTAGGTCCAATCTGAATAAATGAAAGCATCAATAACTTCATCTTCTTTAGAGGTTATAGTAGATGGTATAAAGTGAATAAGATTCTAAAGAGATTTCTGAATAAAGTGAATATCATACAAGGCTATCAACCAGTGTATAGTTCTTATGAACATTCTGTAAATAAATATAGAGCATGTTAGTTATACTAGACATACTCATTGACTACCTATATTGGAGCTAGTTATAATACTGCAGTTGGCTTATTTAGAACATACCTCAGCAGTATTGTTAGTATGCCATTACTGGGATAAAAACTTATTGTTGTTAGTGGCATGGTCTTCCTTATAGTTTAAACACTTGAAAGTATGAGAACAAGATATATCTACAGCAGTGGCTTCTCTAAAAAGGTTAAACTTGGGATTAGTCTTATATCACCAAGCTAAAAACCTGTGATTCTCCACTCTGTGTGGACTACCACACTTCTAACATTTAGTAATTTGAGCATAGCAAACATATATTGGATATCTCTAGTATCTTAAACTCTAGTGTCTGTAATAACACTCTTTACCTCTATTATAAACTTAAGTTCTAGTATTAGGACCAAAGAGCAACTAATGTATTGAGTAATATAAGAGAACTTGATAGAGTTTCTACTAGAGAGTACTTTAATAATTAGTTTATACATATCTAACCTACTCTAAAGCTATGACTATATGATATTCTACCAAGTTACATAACTGTGTAACTATAGCTATAATATATGTTATGCCTCTGTCATGATTTGTGACAGTTGTGACAGTTATATGTGATTTTTTTTGAAATCAACAATTTATTACATAGGGTGTGAGGGCAGACTGTGGTAGCTATATTGTAACCACATACATGAAGAAAAATAGAAAAGAAGAAAATAGAGAAAAAAAGGAAAAGAAAAGGAAGAAAATAAGAAAAAAAAAAAGATAGGCAAAAAACAAACAACATTTACATAAAGTAATACTCTATGCTGACTATGTAATAGCACTTTCAAATGTAAATGTCCTACAGTTAAATTCCAAAAGAAGTGACTAATTGTGTCTCTCTTTGGATTCCAATACTTGTTATATCCTTTACACTTAAGAAGGATATACTATCTGAATTCAATAGAATAGTTGTCACATGAGTAGCTGAAGTCTTTCCAGGGGAAAAATTTCAACCTATATTTGCCAATAGGAGCATGATTAGTGATTGCTCTCATAGCTCTTACACACAGAGAATTAGAGTGTCCAAAGTACTTAAGTCATGTACCTTCTTTAGTATACAATAGCTCAAGTAGATTATTCTTGTCATTACAAAGATTAAGGAACTGATGTCCTTTTAGGTCTGATGCTTGGAACATCATTTTCCAAGATGCTAAGATATTGTTGCATTCACTCTTCTTGCTAAAATTCCAAGACAACTTGCATAGATACTAAGCTGAGTGTTTGAAAAATTTGGTTTCATTGTCAACTACTTTGTGTAACAACCAGTTGCATCAACTTGGATATTTCCACAACTTGATCAAATTAAATTAGTTCTGAGTAAAGAAGCCTCTAAGTTCTCTTAGAATGGAAGCTGTATGAATTTAGAATGGATAATGAGAAGTGTTGAAAATTTTTCGAGCAGTATGAATCAAATCTATGATAACAATAATCTTTGAAATTCCTTGTGTATTAGTAGCTTGATTTATACTATATCTGATGGCAAATAATTTAGCTTTTATGTTAGTGATATTTACCACATGATGTAATGTTTTGACAATGGCTTTGTTGCAAATATAGATGTGAGCGATAGATATAGCCACATTGTTTTTTATGCTGGCATTAGTAATAATGAGAGCACAGGACAGATCTTTAGATAATACAATTGTTAAATTGTCTAGCATACATATGTGAGATATGGGATTATCATCACTATATTTGCTAAAAGAATGGAATAAAAAATGACTAGAAAAATTATCAATAATTCTGGAACCAGAAGAAAATTCAGAGTTAAATGGGTTAAAGAAAGGGAATACTTTGTTAAATCTATTGTCCATATTCACAATAGGACTCCTGATTTTTTCTTGTTGATGCTGAGTAAGAGAATCCAATGAGAGACGATAATGATTAATATAGATGTTCAGTCTAGATTTGAGTAGTGAATAAATGATATAGTTATAAGAAATGGAATAAGCCCTAAGTTGAGCTCTACCACTGAGTTTTCGAAGGTGTAGATATATTAGGATAAGTTCTGCAATTGCTTCAATGGCCTATGAAGGTAAAGTGTGAAAAGCATCTAAGATTCAGATGACCATCCTTCTTTACATTTTTCTTAACAAGTTAAGAAAATATAAAAGTAGTACTTTATTGTAAAACTACAATTGAAAACTGTAGAGAGCAATAGAAAGAATATAACTCCTATATAAGAGTCACTTTTAATAAAGAACAGGACCCCAAGAAGAATTGCCAAGTATCAAGATCGAAGAAGGTGGACTTGATTTATTTTATGTTTCTTTTCATTTTTTATTTTATTTTCAATTCTTAGAATAACTAAGGTTAGAGTTGATTGGTCACGCTGTCACATCAGTCACCTGATAGCGTAATCACAAGACAGATCATGAGACTTGGGAGAATTTAGTAGAAGATTCAAGAACAGATGATGTCATACAACATGGACTACACATGGTTGTTTAGGGTAGGATGCACAGTACTTGGTACGGACTATCTGTAGGACTATATAAGGTAGACTAGTTTGTAGAAGAGTTCTCTATTGAGTTCTCTTGTGTTACTCAATACAAGAGTTGTTCTATTGTCTAACTCTAAGGACTTTAGATCATAACACCAAGGATCTTTATGTATTTGATAGTCAATAAAACTTTGTTGGAATAGAAGTCAATGTGTTAATGGAATGAAAGCTTTCTATCAAAGATGAATCTAAGATACTTCCATGTTTCCTTAAGGCATAAAATAGGAGCCCCAAGGACAGAAAGATCAAGTAAAGGAGGGTTGAAAACCCCATGTGACCTAGAAAAATGAAACACTTCCATCTTGCCATATTCTATTATTAGTCTGAATTTCTTCAGTAAAGAAGAGGCAATATTGTAACTACAAAAGAGAAATGAGTTTAAAATTGAAAATAATTTACTCTATGTAATAAAAAGCCCATTGTCAACAAATAAAAGAATAGAAACTGGAATTTTTGGATTTTTTAGGTGTTTTTCAAGAATGTAAAGAACAGGAGCCAAGTATAAAGCAGATAAAATGGGAGATAAGGCAGATTCTTGTCTAACCCCAACATTAATGTTAAAAAATGGAGAAGAAAAATTGTTCCAAAAGTACCAAGTTTTTCTCCCAACTAGGTAATTTGAGAAGAAGTGTTTGACTTTAGAGTCAAAGCCAGCCTTGCAGAGAATGCAGAGAAGAAGACAATGGTTTAAGAATGGGAAAAATTGAGCAATGTTGAAAGCAAGTGTACTTGTCATAGTGTTCTTGACCCAACCTATACAAATAAAGTGAGTGAGGGCAATATCTGCATCAGATGTCAATCTTTGCTTAAGTTTACCCAGTTAATATAGATAAATAAAATTATTTTAAATTGCATGGAATTGAAGACAGTTACCAATGACCTTCTTGATAAGCTTGCCAGAAGTATTAAGAAGAATGATGGGCTTCAAGGCTTTAGAAGTATTGTACAACTCTTTATTAGGTTTCAGGATAATAATAGTTATAGATATCTCAAAATGAAAAGACCAATGACCTAATTCAAAACAAGTGTTAGCAATGTTGATGATACTGCTCAGAAAGACTTTGTTCTTTATTATACACTTGAGATGTCTCCATGACAGTTTATTTAGTCCTGGAGTCAAAGAATTATTGCATTTGGTGATAAAGCTAATAAACTCTTCCTCAGAAAATGAAGCCCAAGACAATGCATGAATACTTGGGATTTCTTCTAACATCTCAATGTCAATTTGCTAGTTCTGAGCTGTATTGAATGAAGAATGAAGTGCTTGCTATAAGTCTTCAAGAGTTCTCAAGAACTTTGTCTCTTGTTGGTTATCTCTTGAATTTTGAGGTTGAAGAATGATCATTTGGTATTCTTAACTGTCTTCTTGAACTATTTCCAGTCCTCAATGCTCCTGGTCAACTTATACTTTTCCAGGTCCCTACTGCAATATATGCTCTACCAACTCTTGGAGTGCTTTGTGATGTTGACAGTTTTTGAGTCATTTACCCATATTCTTTTTATTGAACTTGAAAGGCTATGAACAACATCTTCCAGCTATTCTATGTCAGATAAGTTGCTCGTATTGATCTCTTTGAACACTTCAATTACTTCTTTGACAAAGACACTCTTTTCTTCACTGTTCTTGACAATCATTTGCTTTTTTAGTTTGAACATATTCTTCAAAGATGGGGATCATAATCCAAGATAAGTCTCCAGTCCAGATAGATAGTATAGTTGTTGTGTTATGAACCTAAACTTTTAAAGCGAGGTAAAAGATCAAACTCTTGTATTAGAGTAAACACAAGAGAACTCGATAAAGAGCTTTTTACAAAATAGTCTATCTTATATACTCCTACAGATGGTCCATGCTAACTACTGTGTACCCTACCCTAAATGACCATGTGTAAAGCATGAGGCCAACATGTGGTGTCTATGTTGTATAACATCATTTTGTTCCAGAATCTTCTACTTTCTTCTCTCAAGTCCTGTGATCAATGTTGTGACCACATCATCAGAGGTGACTGATGTGACCAATCACTTCTAACCCTAACCCCAGAGTTCTAAAAATAGAAAAGGTGAAAAATAAATAAAAAAGAAAATAAAAATGAGAAAGAAAATAAAAAGAAACAAAGTCCACTTCCTATGGTTTTGACATGTTGAGTTTATCTAACCCTTCCCACAAAAACATCAGATAAATTACTGAGTTTGCATCTTAACCATTATCTAAATACCTAGTGAAAACTTGGTTAGTAAGCATAGAAAGACTTTAATTAAAAGAATTTGCAATTTCGAAGAGATGATCACTAAAAGATAAATGATGTGGATAAAGGGGATCCCATAAATTGTCTCTGATATTAAAGTCACCTGTCATAACTAAGACATTACAAATATTAGCTTTGGTATTCTTTAGATACTTTAAAGCAGATTGAGAAGAATCAGAATAAATGTTCATAAGAAAGAATATGATACTGTTGTTGAAGAAAGAAACAAGAGAAATATCCTTATGATTAAAAATGTCTTTACAAAGTAAAAATTGAAAGGAAGACAGTCTAATATTTTCATAAATAATGACTCTTGGAGAGTTATTATCATTTGTCAAACTTCTAGCAAAGGTTAGCCAATTAGAATGATTAGGCACTCCTACCAACTCATTGTCTTCTTTGCTTTTTGAGCTTGGTATAGAATGAAAAGTAGACTAAGAAGGTTCTTGAATGAAGATAACATCAAAGGAAAATTGTTATGACCTTAGCTTAGGGCTTAAGCTGCACTTAGGCAAAGACTTGAGAGTAGAAAGGAGATTGTGTCAATTGGTAAAGCGTAAAGAATACAGAGGTATCTCTATACTATATATATGTAGTAGCCATGAGAAAACCATTCAGAGTACATGAAGTAACTGAGTCATATAACATAAGGATGAAGCAAGAGTATAACACCTACTATATGAGATGCTGACTGAGACTATTGCAGCACAGCTGATCATGTCATCATTGCCCTTGACCCTAATCCTCATTGCATCCAGGAGGCATTGATTGTAACAATACTCCCTTTTGTTGGGGCTGATGATTACTTGTCCTCTATTATTGATAGTGATAAAATACAGTTTGTGTGAGGGTTCTTGATACATAGTTATAGAATAACTATTTCATGACGTTTCAGTGTTGTATTTGTTTTCGACCAATGCTGTTGCTAATTTCTTCCAGAATTCTGGATTCTGTTCTCCTCTAGATTTGAGTGATTGATAATGTAGAGGTGGTTGAAATAATCTTGTCTATGTAGGGGATTAAATAAACTTCATATATTTGATTAGGTTGTTGACTTCATCGTCTATGAAGCTTGATTTCATTGTTGATAACAAAGAAGATACCTCATATGGCTTGATTAAAATAACTTCTTCATCTTCTACTCTTTTTTTCCTTGACTCTTTTTTCTGTTCCATGTCTTTATACAACTCTTGTATCTTCTTGATGTTATTGTCCACATATTGATTTTTTCTTCCACTATATGCATCCAATTTGTCAGTCAACATTCTTTGAATTTGATATACCTGATCTTCCATATTGCTTTGTATGAAATACCTTAGATCTTCTGATATCTATAGGATGTTTGTAGTATTTGTCGTTCTATTATTGATGCTGGCCTTCAGAATTGTTTCCTTCATTTCTGTGATTGTTGTATTCGTCTCTCCAGCTATCTTCATTATCTCTTATATCTGTCTTTGTACATCGATTATTGCTTTCAGTCCTTTCAACATCTTGTTCTTTCTTGAATTTCTTGGCTTCATCCATATTGTTCAACTTTCTGGTGATATAGGAATTGGGAGAGGTAGGTGTTGTCATGTAGTTGTTGGTCATTTGAGAAGACATAGTTTTTTGAGTCGAGTAGTATTGTGGATTGTCAAAATGGGATTTTACCCCCCTCTTTATAGGTTTTGACTCAAATATCTTGTCCAATAGTCTTTAATTGCTTATTTAGTATGAGGCAACCCTGATTCTACAATCCATTGATCATGCTCATCTCTATAACCTTTCTAATGCACTAAGTATTGTGTTTCTCTGCCTCGTTTCCTGTGCTTCTGTATTTCTTCGACTTCATATTCTTCTTTCTCATTAATAATTATTGGTGGTGGTACTGGATTCATGTGTTGTTCTTTAAACTGTGGTGCTTTGCATTTTATCAGCAGATCTTCATTAAACACGTTATGTATCATCCATCCTTCTGAAAGCTCTAGCTGAAACGTTTCTAGACCAATGTCTTTTGAGATCCTAAAAGGTTTATATCTTTTCTGGTCTAGCTTCTTCGAGGGTTGATTTGAATGGATATTTTTATTCTCTAGCCATACATTGTCTCTGACCTTCAATTCTTGTAGATTCCTTCAATTCTTATCAAATTGCCTTGTCATATTCTTCTGACCCTCTTCCATCGACTTCATTGCTTCTTCCCAGCTTTGTTGTAGTCCTGTAAGGAATTCTTTTAATTTTGGAAACTTTGTTTGTATTACTAGGTTGCTTTTCTATGGGTGTCTTTCAAAGTTAAGTTCGAATAGAGTCCATCCTGTTGCTGTATGTTTCTTATCATTATATTAGAATTCTGTAGCTATTAGCTATTCTGTCCAATTGTCTTGTTGGTAGTTGTCATAGTATCATAGAAATGTTCCTACTTCTTGATTCATTCTCTCTGTTTGTCCATCTGTCTAAGAATGATATGCTGTTGACAATTGCCTTGTAGTTTCTAGTGCTTTTGTGAATTCCTCCATAAACTTCGATGCAAATTGTGGTCCTCTGTCACTAAGAATTTTATTGGAATCCCATGAAGCTTTCATACTTCATCACTATAGATCTTGGCTATTCCTTCTGAAGAAATATTCATCATCGTTATCTTTAATTGGATTATCTTTGTAAATCTATCTACTATAACCACAATGGCATCCATTCCATTGGATCTGGGTAAAGATCCTATTATGTTGATACTAATCTCTTGCCATGGCCCTTATAGTATTTTAAGTAGATGTAGTTCTCCAGATTTTTGTTGATATTAGACTTTGTTCTGTTGACATTTTATACACCCTTGCACATATTTCTTGACATCTTCTTTAATTTATGGCCACCAGTAATTCTTTTTGACTAGTTCCAACATTCTTTGTTGTTCTGGATAGTTAACGTCTACAGGATCATAATTTTCCTGTAAAATCCAATCTTTGAGTTTTCTATTGTTTAGAATGTAGATTCATTCTTCCATATATATGATTCTATCTTGTTCCCAGGCTAGACCATTTTCTTTCTTCAATTCTTGTTTTACTTCCTGTTCTCTGGTATTATTCCTTCATATTTCTTCCAGTAGATTGGAATCCTCTAATAACTTGTATCTTTTCAACATTGTTATTTCGGCTGTGGTTCTCCTTGTTCAAAGTTCTTCCTTGAGCATCTTGACATCTTTGTTATCCTTCTGTGTGTTTACTTGATCCTTTCCCGACAAGATATCTGCTTTTGTGTTTGTCTTTCTTAGTATGTGTTGTAGTGTGAAGTCGTAGTCTTGTAACTTTAGATACCATCTAGTCTGTCATCCATTTAATTTGTGGGGTTTCCTGAAATACTTGAGGTTTTCATGATCTGTCCAGATTTCAAATAGTTCTATCATGTTCAACAGATATTGTCTCCACTTTAATAAGGCTTCTACAATGGCTAGTAGTTTTTTGTTGTAGATTTTATAGTTTCTTTCCACTGGTTGTATTGTTCTTGATAGAAATGCTATTGGCCTCCATTTTCCTTCCTGTTCTTGGGATAATACTTCCCTAATAGCATGTCCTGATGCATCTGTCTCCACTCTAAATTTTCTTTCTCTTTTTGGAAGAGAAAGTACCAGTTGACTTGTAATCTTGTCCTTTAGTTCATCAAAGGCTTGTTGATGTTCTTCTTCCCATTTTCATTTCTTTTTTCCTTTTAGGTCATTCAATGGTTTTGCCATATGACTGAAGTTCTGAATGAACCTCTGATAAAAGTTTGCAAATCCTAAGAAGCTTTCTACTTCTTTGATTTTTGTTGGCACTTTCTATTCTTTGACTGCTTTGACCTTGTCTTGCTCCATTTGTACTTGTTTCTTGCTGACTACTACTTCCAGTATTGGAATTTCTTCCATATTGAAGTTACATTTTGACTGTTTAAAATACAAGTTGTATTTCTCTACGATCTTCAAAAACCTAATTGTTTGTTTCTTGAGTTCTGTTATTGTCTTTGCTGGTATAACAAAGTCATTCATGTAGTTTGCCAAAACTCCTTCATGGAGTAGCTTCCTGAAGACACTGTTCATCATCCTCTGAAATGTTCCCAACAAGTTGCATAATCCGAAGTACATTACTTGTAGTTCAAACAACCCTCTGTTCATCAGAAAAGCTGCTTTCCATTCATTGTCTTCTTTGATTTGAACATTGTTATAACCAGATGAGATCAAGTTTATTAAAGTACTTGGCTTCCTTTAATTTATCGATCACTTCTCCAATTAGAGGTAGTAGTATCTTGTCCTTTATCGTGACTTGATTTAGCTTCTTGTAATCTTGAACTAGCTGTAATGAACTATCTTTCTTGGGAATGTAAAAGCATGGTGCCACACATCTTGACTTAGATTCCACAATTAAACCAGTTTTCAGTTGTTTATCTAGCCATTAGTTTAATGCTTCCTCTTTCTTTATTGTTATTGCATAAGTCTTTACATTCAGTTTCTTTGGTGCTTCTTCCATGAGATTTATTTTATGGTCCTATTCTCTTCATTCCAGTAGTTTTTCAAACTTTTTCTTGTTAAACAAATGTGTGAATGGTCAAATATACTTGGGTAAATCCTCTGGGTTTGTTATATTGGATTCTTTGCCAATTTTGCTGTTGTCTTGTTCTTTGCTTTCTGTTGTCTGTGTCCTTTTAGTTTTGAACTCAATATCTTGATGCTTTATTTTGCAGCTTCCTGGACATCTCACAAACTTTATTGTTCTGTTCTTCCAATTGACTTTTGGATTGTGTTTTATCAACCAGTCATGGTTCAAAAACATGTCTGTTCCATTCAAGTCTGTTACTGCAGCTTCCAATTGTTCCTTGTGTCTGTTGATTTTAATTTCCAGAGGTACTACCTTGGTTACCTCTCCGTTTTTCATTCCATCAGTATTGAAAACTTCAAATGAGAAGTTTATTGGTCTCGTTTGTATCCTTTTCTCTTTGACCAGTTGCTTGTCGATCCCTGTATGTGTGCATCCAGAATCCACTAGTGTCTTCACATTGAGGCTCTTGCCATTCTTTGTCTTCACATTGGCTTGCACATTTAATTTCTTCTTAGCATTACTCTATCGGTGTTATGGAACACTTCAAATCTAACATTTTATTTTTCTTTTATCTATTTTTCTTTTGGTTTTATATTTCTTTTTCTTTTTCTTTTAGGAC